>Ga0194138_10000006_pt1 | contig 122668 bp, 219 predicted proteins | sample TARM_MetaG_T2_14_FD_134022 | JGI IMG/M metagenome (GOLD analysis project Ga0194138, IMG submission 134022) | Freshwater microbial communities from Pennsylvania, USA, analyzing microbe dynamics in response to fracking - TARM_MetaG_T2_14 (version 2) | ecosystem: Environmental > Aquatic >...
ATAAAGTCGTCAATACGACTAGAACCGTTTATGGTGCAAAGTGTATTGTCGTCAGTGTTTACGCCCAAACTAACTACCCCACATGGTACGCCATTTAATGCGCTGTCAATAATTTCCAATGCCTTGTTTGCTGTGTGACTTGGTTGTCTTTGTGCTGATAACCATGTTTCCAACCTATACATTCTGTAGCCGATAAGGTCGGCAATAGTCAACTTTCTTGGGAACGTGCGCAACTTCTTATCAAGGTTAGCGATATATTCGGCTTTTTTGTCAACTGGTGCGCCTGTTGTGTCTGCCTGTGGTTCGTCCTGTGGCTGTGTGTCTGCCTGTGTCCGTTCTGTTTCTGCCTGTGCTGTTTCTCCCTTAATTTCCATGTTAGTTCCTTCACTTTCTGTAGCCTGTGCTACTGCTTCATTCTGTGCGATAACTTCCTGTGTCTTTGCGTTTGCCTTTGCGTTGTTCTTAACTGTCATAATAATACCTTCACTTTCTGCCCATGTTGGGCTATAAAATATAATTTTGTTTACCTTACTTCTTAAGTATAAACTAATTTAAACTAATTGTCAATGTTTTTATTTCAAAACATTATTTGGAAATCTTTTCCAATTTATTGTATACAATCACGCTGCCAAAACATAAAGCTGAAAAGCAACCCAACAAATATAATGTCACTTTCACGCAGACTTCAAAATTTTCCATGACTTCCCCCTACTTTTCTACAATATCAATAATCAAGTCGTCATAAATATCTGCCGTTCCTAGCGTGTCAAATTTGACAACATATTCAGTGCCAACTTTTAAGTCGGGTCTATTTTCACAATACCAACCATTTCCATCAAAAGTCGATAACTGCACCTTGCCATTTTCGTTAGAAACTACTGTAGCAAGTTCTGACTTTTGTTGTGTCATTTTCATAAAGTTAACATTCTGCTGAATTTTCTTTGAATGTTCAGCGTTATTCTGTGCGTTAAATCCGCAAACTAAAGTCGCCATTAAGCAGACAGCTAAAACTTTTCTTTTCATAATTTTTTACCCCCAAATTTTACCAATTCAAACTATACCGTTCTATAAATTTTTAATTGCCTTGATAGAAAAGTTCCAACGGCAATTCTATTTTCAATTCAATAGCCAAACTTCTTAAGCAAGAAAAATCATCTTCCAGTATTTGGCTTGTGTATTCTTGTATCAGTTCGGACTTTGTAAAGTCATATATAGAAAACATATCAATTGCAATTTCTGCAACTTCATTCACAAAGTCTTTAAGTTCTTGACTTAATTGTAATCGTTTCATTTATGTAAATTCCTTACTTCTAATACCACAGTCTATTAGCTGACTTACTGCTTTGATATTCCTTGCCACACTTCCAAAATACTTTTAATGTATTTCTACTTGTGTAATGGGGGTGTATATCCTAACCAGATTTTTACAACCGTATTTGCTTTGTTGTTCGTACACTGTAGTAATCGCTTACTACTTCTTAAGTATATCACAGGTTCAAACCCTGTGTCAACTACTTTTTTAAAAAGTTTTTTAAGTTCTGTCCTGTAGTAATTGCTTACCACATTTACTATTATAAACGTGTGACTTGCTAATGTCAACAACTTTTTTCAAGAAATTTTCAACTTATTTATTATACCAGTGACGCGCTAACGTGTGTGTATATATAATGAAGTTTTGATGAAGTATGCTGTTGTGTAATGCCTTATCACATTTTCTATATTAAACCTATTCAAGACTAATGTCAAATACTTTTTTCATATTTTTTTAAAAAACTTTATCTAAAAAAATCGCTTCTATTATATAGGAAAAATAAATCATCATTTATATGCGATACAATCCCACAAATTAAGCGTATCATGGTTTTTTACTGGTGAATAATAAGAACATACCAATCCACCTATATAATGTCTAAAATCTGCTTTTATATGTACATAAATATATTAAAATTCTATGTATATGTATCGCAGCGATAATGGTATATAATTTTTTAATCATTCCCATAGGGAAAGATGATAATAGCGTTAGCTATTATCTATAGTATCAATAGGAAATAACTATAGTAATGTAGTTTTCAAAATTACATCATATAATATCAATATCTATCTTTATCTATACCTATATTATATCAAAATTTAGCTACTTTGTCAAGTTGATAGACTTTACATCAAAATGGCTATCGTGACCATAGGAAAAGATAATAATAACGAATAGTTATTATTTATAGTATCAATAGGATTTATCTATACTATAGCGTAACCATAGTATTTATTTATGGAAGGCATAGGATCTACCTATTTCCAAAATCTACCAGATCCGGTCTACTAAAAAATTTAAGGTCTACAAAATTTCTTCCTATTGGAGAAAAACCAGAAGTCCACGAACCCACGCAGGGTAACAGCGACTCGCAGGGTAACAGCCGAGGCTCGGTTAACAGCTGAGGTTCCAGAAACTTGCGTAGAGGTATCATGACCGAAGGGAATGATTGTCTGAACGACAGTTCAGTAAAATCAGACCAAATTCAAGGAACAGCTACGAATGATGACAAAAGGAAATCAAAACCAATAAGGTAATAGTCTCACAGGGTAACAGCGATGAACCAAGTAGCTTTTATGTTTTTAGAATTAACACTTATAGAATATCAACTATATACTTCTTAGGTTTAATCCAACATTCAGATTCACCGTCAAGTATTCCAAACAATTTAACGTCATAGCTACACGTTCCATGCTTTCCAATATATGAAATTATAACAAATGCACCTGTATAGTCAGTAGTAGAAACATTGTATTCAAATAACTGAATAACCTTTCCGGTCTTAACAATATCTTCCTTATCAATCCCATCGCTGTAATAAAATTCTACTTCATCACCAACATTGATAGTAACATTGTTATATGTAATACCAACTATTTTACTATCATCATTCACATCAAATATATAACCATTATCCACTTATAATCACCACCTTAACAATCTACAATAACCAATAACTAATATCAAATATATAAAATTGAATAAACGATAGTTTATGAAATTTTATACACATATTCTGTTTTGCATATGAAGTTGATTATAATCAGAATCCTTATAATTTATTCAGACAATATAATCAACGGATATATGCTATATATACAGAATAATTTTCAAAAACAAATTCAAAAATATGTAGAAAAAATATAGAATAATTATACAAAATTTTATGAAAATCTTATAACATAAATTTTACATTATTTTATAAATATTTTACAAAAATTTATAAATATTTTTTAGAAAGTTCTAATCACTTTTTACATATTTTTTACAAAATATTTTAGAAGCATCTAACATAACAGGTTTATATATAGGAAGAATCATTTTAACCAATTCTAAAATTTATCGCATATATAAAATTATTTTATATAATATATTTATAAGTATTTACAATCTTTATTTAAATTTCATCAACCCTTATAAATTGTTTTTAATTTACAGATACCTTTATCTATATATTCTTGTTATAAATATACCACACACAAAATGGAATTCATTTTTAAATTTCTTCCATTTGTGTTATCATATGTATTTATATTATAAGAATACTTTATATATATATTTATATTATAATATTATATTATATATTCTATCACTTTTTATGATTCTTTATATAAGGAACGATTGCGTAACATAAGTATTTCTATGGAGTTTTTTTCAAGTTTATCACTTTTGTCTCTCAAAAATGGAGTCCGCCCAAAAAGGTGATAAAGAAAAAACCAGTATTTTTTTTAAAAGTTATCACTTTTGGGGTGATAAATTTATCTGCTTACTTTTTAGTGGTTAAGGCTTTTTCTTCATCTAATTCTATACCCGCCCAATCGCACAATAACGTTCTCATCCTTCTTGATGGTATATATATATTGATTGATTCACAACATCTTAATCTACTTCTAAATATAAATTGTATCAATTCAGATAGCGCAAATGCATCTTCATCAACTTCTATTCCACAACTATCAAAGAATAATTTAATGTATGGATTCATAAATCTATTAGCAATATATGCTACATTTTTTCTAGTTCTATATTCATTTGTCGCGCGCATATTTAATGAAACAAACGACTTTGAAAAACCTTTACTTGAATAGTCATCTTTACAAGATATAAACGTAGTCCAAATACAATCATTACCTTTAGCCTTAACAACATTTCTAAGAAAGTTATTGATGTTATTTTTTAGAACCCTTGATACTGCGTTGTTTCTATTTTTATCAAACCAAGTTCTTGATAAGGCATTTCTGTCATATCCAATTTGATTAAGGTTAGGTTTGTCATATACGTTAATCAGTTTGCCATATTTTTCTTTGACGTTATAATCTTGATATTCTTCTGTAAATTCAAAATCTTTAACATATAGATATTCATATTGGATATTGTAAAAATCATAATAATATTTTTGAACCTGTGCATCAAATATATATGTTAGTATAAATATATCGCTAAAGGCTTCAAATACTTTTATTGGAAACATCCATATAAGTAGATTAACCTGTTCACCTACTTTATGTGCTGTAACACATCCTAAATCGCATAGGTTTTTATAATCTTCGAACCTTCCAACATAATCCTTATCGTCCCATATAACGGACACGCCATCAATATGTGCATATTTTTCCAATATAGTATTCGCATCATCCGACGATATTTCTAATGGCGAAACTACATCTGCAACTTCATCCATTATCAATATGTATCCGCTTAATTTAACCAAATTGATTACATCCGGCGTAAATCTATTAAACAGATTGTGTGTTGTTACAATATTATCACCCTTTTCAATTAGTCTAAATATATCTTGCATCTTACTGCCATATGTTTGCGGTTCTTTAAACTTTTTATCAACACACGTTTCTTTTATTCTTTGAACTTCTGTAAGATATGGTGTGACATACATAAATCTTTCGCCAACATTTGAAGGGTGGTTTATATAATTGATTGCGGCGGTTGTCTTTCCCGCCCCACAAATCGCATCTATAACTTTTACTTTAATTTCATTCATTTTCAATCTCTCCATATTCCATCTTTAATTTCGATATGCTTAGTTGTTTTCTTACACTTAACACACCATAAATCTTTTATATGACCAACTTTTCTTTGTCTGCCCGCATGTCTTGAAATTGGAAACAACGAACCACATTCTTCACATCTTAACCACGTTATCACTGTCTTTATCATAAAAGCACCACCTCAAAATTATTGCCAACCAATTCCATCGCGCGATGCATAACCAGATACATATAGGAATCAGTCCTAACAGCATAAACATCATTATTATGTTGATTTGGTTTATACGGTGCGATACACACAACTTTACCAATTGTTCCATCTTCATATAATGCACCACTTTCGAACAGTGGTAAATATTCTGGACAATTCGTAATAACCCATTCTTCATAGCAGTAATAGCAACATGCGTATGCTTTGCTTATTTTAACCTTTGAACCAACTTTAATATCATCACTCATATCAACCCTCCTCACTTACATAAGTCTTTCATATGCCATCCCTTCTGTTAAATAAGGGAAACGGCATAGTTATTGAATAAATCTTCATAGTAACATTCTTCAAATCCATCAAGCATCCAATTACCAGTTAGACAGGATTCACTTGGACTAAAATCAGAATAGAAGAAAGATATATGTCGCTTTGCCATAAAACTACTAATAGTTCTACCCTTACCAAGTTTACCTTGTTGATTTAAAAAGTTAATAAATCTTTCTTTATTATTATCTTCTTTAAACAACATGTTTATATAGTTATTTTGAATATGTTCTAAAATTTCAAAATCATTCATAATACCCTCCGTTTATAAAAGGTCTACTTCATATTTACCGCCAATAACAACTTCACCAGTTACTTTATTATATTGCACCGGCGACATAACTTCGTATTCACAATATAATTCCATTCGCTTAAGTAAATTATCCATATCATTTGAACTTGCAAAAACGACACTTGTATTACATGATTTTGTCAATAAACAATATCTGTCATTGAAAAACACTATTGGATAATATCCACCAACCGGAATATGTTGTTCAACAATCATTTTCGAATTGGCACTTTGATCTTCTATTATCTCTTTTGTATTAAATAAGTGTGTAAATTCAAAACTGCCCGCACTTTTAATATCCATAACAAGATTCATAATAACCACCTTCCTTTATAACAGACTTTTTATATCGGAAATTATTTCTTCTATCCGGTTTAATTCTTGCTTATCGTAAGATGATTGCGCCTTAAGTTTAATGGCTTTTAGCTTGTATTTGCTTAAAAGTTTTTCTAAGTTTGAACGCATATTTACATACATATATACACGTGTATCTACCATAACAATATCTCCTTAAACTATAGTTTTATTATCGCATCATAGTTAATTTCTTCAACGCTTCCGAAATACCAATCTTGCGATTTATTGGAAAATGTTTTATTTTCTTTAAACCAGTGTTTTGCTTGTTCTTCTGTTAATGCAAATGCAAGATACCGTTCAATTTTTGTATCATTGCTTTTATCTTTATCAATATATCTGTGAATGTTAATAATCCATGCTTTCATAATTACAATCCTTCCTTTGCTTCAATATAATATCCGCTATCATTTGTATGTAACAGAACACCGTTGTCAGTAATAACATATCCAACGACACTGTTAGGATTGATATATACATGCGACGCAATAATTAAACCGATAACAATACCAATTATAAAAAATACAAGCACCTTAACAGTTTCTTTTAATAATTCCATAACAATTACCTCCCCAATAATTCTTTTTTAACCTACATATATTATATCATATTTTACATATAATGTCAAATCAAAAAAGACCGCATATTGCGGTCTTTAAATAATATTTATTTATACATTTTGTATTTAATGTAGTCACACATATCTTCAAAAGTGTTTCTAAAAAACCTATTCCACACCTTTGTTAATACACACCAAACACCTACGCATATTAGCATTATGCATGTTCCAGGCAAAAACGCCAATAGTATTATTGCTTTAAGCAAAATACCGAATCTGGTAATTTTTTTACTTTTTGGGTATCTGTATACATAGCTAAATACAACACTAGTAGATACACCAATTCCAAACAATACATATAAGTATAACAGCACAGAAATTAATTCATTCATTTTAATTACCTCCCAGTAAATTTAATATATTATAACTTTTTCCAATGAAATGTGCTACCTTCAAAATGTCCAGTTCTAAACGAAATTGATTTTGTAATTTCTATTTCCACTTCAAAAAATGATATAAAATCTTTACCACAATCTTTGCACACATGGTCAAAGCAGATTGCGCTTGGCGCATTAACATTTAAAGTATTCATACTTTGATTTATAGTATATGTGCTTTTGCCGCCACATTTGGGGCACCTTATATCTTCAACATTTAATTTTTCTAAATTCATTTCAAACACCCCAATGTATATGACTTATGACATGTTTTAAAATAATTTTTAAAATCTTCTATAATTACATCATACAAACGATTGACTTCTTTAGTGCCGGCGCATAATCCTTCTTCTTTGAAGAAAGAAACATATGTCGAATCTTCGTTGTTTGAAATAACAATCTTGATTGAACTGTATGGCACGTATTTCGTTGGAATGATAACAATTGAATTGTCAACAGTGTCATTTTTAAAAGAACCGAAAATGCTTCCTATAACATCTTCTGTGAACACGACCATGTCATTTACTGGCATATTACTTACATAAATATTTTCCATTTTTAATTACCTCCCAAGTAACTATGTATTTATCTTTAACTTATAATATAATTATACCAAAAATGCATATAAATGTCAAGTATGTAAAAAAGACCACAAAAGTGGCCTTATATCAAATCTACTTTATAACTGGAAAATAAATCTTCATAATAATATTCGTTCTTCTTCCTACTTTGTCGTGTGCCATACATAACAGTGCTTGACATCTCCAAATCTTCTTCATAAAAGAATGTTAAGTGCCTTCTTCCAAGCAATTCGTTATATGAACCGCTACTCCAAAATACATGTTTATTTTTAAGATATTCAAGGAATGAAATTTGATTGGCGCCACGTTTAAATAACAGATTCATTGGCTCGGTTTTCATTTTCTGTAATATTTCATCGTTTGACATAACACGCCCCCTTTCTATATTAAATCAACAGCGTATTGATTTACAACAAGTTCTAAACAATCTACCATAACCCACCAGCATTTTCCTGGGTCGCCACATCCAATTCCACAAACACCATTGCCATCATGATATCCAACCGGTGCATCATCAAATTCAACCAGTATTTCAGTTAGTGAAGAATTTTTTATATGTTTTATGGTTCCTGTTTTTCCTCTATAAACAACCCTATCCCCGACTTCATATGGTTTATTATCATCCATAATAATCCTCCTTATAACAAATTTACTTCATATTTATTTTCAAGTTCAATTTCATTATCTGCACACCAAATATCTTTATCTGATGCATGGTCAAATGTAACACATATTGGATAATCAGCGCAATTTGGAAATATATTGTTTACAATACCAACATCACCAACATGAACACCATATTCTGCCAATGGTGTTTCGATGCAGTCAGTGTCGTCTACAACACGAACCCTGTCGCCAATTTTATATTTAAGTTTATTGTCAGCCATAATAACCCCCTAAACTAAATCAACCGCATAGTTATCTTTAATAACCACATAACCATCTTCTTCATCGTATTCAAGTATATCAATTACTTCAAACGTAGTATGATTATGCAATACACGTGTAACTTCGGATATATGAGTATTCCCAGTAACATGATCCACCACGTCAAATCTTTTATCAAGACATCTATATCTAAGACCATCATATATGATTGGATAATATTTATCCACTTCAAGATACGATTTAATTACCGCAGTCTTTAAACTGGTTATTTTAACAAGACAATAAATTGTAAAACGTTCGTTCCTTGCATTATTTATGTTCATATTAATTTTCATTGTATTTTACTCCCTATAACAAATCTACTTTAAACTCATTTATAAGTTCAAGTTCACATTCGGCAAATGTTAGCCTTCTATCTTTAATATCAAGTTTAACTAAAAATGGGTATCTATCATTTCTTTCTAATCCAATAACAGTTCCTTCGTCGCCAACTTTAACCCCAAGTTGTTCCATTGATATAAATGGGCTTGAATTGCCAATTAGACGAACGCGACTGCCTATTTTTAATTCAGACATTTTTCACACACCTCGCCTTATAATAATTCTACATTAAACTTATTAACAGATTCTATTTCACATTCAGCAAATGTTAAAATTCCTTCGCGTTTATCAAGCTTTGCCACAATTGAATATTTTGTATTACTTCTAAATCCAATTACCGTTCCTACATATCCCTTTTCAATTTTAAGTTGTTCCATTGTTAGAAATGGATTGATATTATCTATAACGCGAACACGGTCACCAATATTATATTTTGTCATTTCACACCACCTAAATTAAATCTATTTGATACGAATTTGCAACAAATTCATACCGTGTAACACCATCGTTAAGTTCACCAATAAATGATAGTTTTAAATTGTCGGATAGTGTTTTATACACGCGAAGGTGTAAATACCCATCTTTGAAATTCATATCAAATTCTGCACGAACATAATCTTCACCTAAGAGCCAATCCTTAATCCAACAATCTCTGTTTCCATTTTCAATTCTTTCACAAGCCATAATTTGTTTGTATAGTTTTAAGTATGATTTAAAATCTGGAATAAGTATATAAGCCACATGATATGCATTAAATTGGTCAACTTTCTGTAAATCATCTATTCTAATCATAACATCCTCTTTTCTAAAATAAATCACATCACCTACCTATTTTGGTAAAAGATATAGTCTTTGATAATTTATACCACATTCATTTTTTCGTCGCTGTATGGGGCGATTTGACCCCTTCTCGCACGCCCTGTGCACGACACGATAGATTATATTTCGCAAATTCAATCAGCAATCCAATTATTTCTGAAAATAATACAGCCACCACTAATATCGGGAAAACATTTGGATTTTTATTTAAACCCAACGATTGCAATATAAGAATTAGGCTTAAAAAGAATATCGTTGAGATGTTAGCCAGTATTTTGCTTAAAATCGAAATCCACTGGTAAAACATTCCGAATATAAACCCCATCGTTAATATTTCCATAACAGTCTCCTTTTGTATGTTATAATAAAAGAAATATTTTATCTGTAAAATTCATTTTCTACACCCATAGAAACATATGGATGAAAGTTTTTGATTTTTAAGATTTATGCCTGAATATGACAAAAAGATTTTATCTATATTTTTTTTAGTTTTTCTTCAAGTTTAGCTTTATAGTATCCCGCTTTGTAGGCATTATACACTAATCCATATACGCACAATAATTCTGCGATAGTAACGCCTATTATTATAATTCCATCCATTCTATTACCTGCTTTCCGTTGTCACAATACTGAGATAAATCTATTCCGATTTCATTTAACACGTCGCACTTAATCCATACGTTGGTAAGTTGACGTTCTTCGATTTTGTAAGGTTTATCATAATACTCAATCATATAGTAAACGTCAGCTTCTTTTTTGATTATTAAATAGGTGCATGATTCGTATTCATCGCCTTCAATAAATTCAAAATCATACAACCCACCAACTTCTAAATCTTGAAGGATTGTTCTTTTAATAACACCAATTTTTGTCTTTAAATCATAGTAATAGCCAATATTTTCATATCCACAAAACTTATCGCCGTTTGTGTGTTCTTCAATCCGTAATTTTACATCATTCATTTTATTCATCTTCCTTTGCTATAACAGTTCAACATTATATTTACTTTTAGAAAAATCAGACCATTTAAGAATAGTATAACTACTTCTACATAACCCAGATACACTTCCGAAATATCCTTCATTAAAATAGTAAACGGTTCCAGAACGATATACATCAAAATTATTAGTTTTACTGTATGGCAAACCACCGACCCAACATCTACCATCGTCATGCATTAATTTGCAAAATTCAATACATTCTTCTTCTGTCTGACAATGCATTACATAGTTGCCAGTATAGTCTTTAAAATTAAATTTCATATCAAGACCTCCCTATTAAATTAAATCCACCTCATATTGATTTACTTTCTGGATTTCAGCAACACAACAAGCAACACAACTACCATTACCAAAGTTAATGGTTATTGGAAACGCTTCTGTTTCTGCCAACATTCCGACTATAACACCTTCATCGCCAATATCAACGCCATATTCAACTAACGGTGCACCAGAAGAATAATCCGTCCTTATTATTTTAACCCTGTCGCCAACCTTATAATCATCAAAATTATTTGGTGGTAATAAATCACTTTTCATATCAAATCCACCTTATACTTATTTCCGTTCAAATATATATTATGAAGTTTAGTTTCTATGCAATCTACCTTCCAGACTCTTGGAATACGTTTACTGTCATATTCCACATTTATAATGAATCCGCCATTTTTATCTCCTTTATACCATAAATCAATATCACGAATGATTCCAGTAGTGGGAAATTTGATACCATGTCGAACGGAATATATACCAACGGTATCGCCAATCATTATTTTTTCGCCGTCACATTCGACAGATATTATTTTGTCGCCATTATATTTTAAAACACATTCTTTCACAATTACACCACCTTATTATATTAAATCAACATTGTACGCGTTGATTGTAAATTTATATATTATGGAATCCGAATATACCCTTGATATTAAGCTAAATTTTAAAAGCCCGGAAAATACATCCTTGTGAACTTTGACATACATAACCCCATCGCGCTTTTTAGATATAAATTCTTTCTGAATATACCATGAACCAATATCATAATCTTCACGCCAAGCGTTTCTATTTTTTTCTGCAACTAAATCAGAAGATATGATTTGTTCATACAGTTCATAATATTCTTCGAACGTAGATATTGAAAAATATACCGTATTAAATTCACCTATGCGGGGAATACTGCAATCTGCAAGTTGTGATATATTTGTTATGATTTTCATTTTAACCCCCTAAATTATATCAACAGTATATTCATTATTTTCAGAAAACTTATATATGAAATCATTTTCTTTAAAATCATCTGCAAAAGCAAGTTGAAACATCAAACCATCGGAACATGAACCAATTCTAAGAAATATACAATTATCCTTCAAACTTACATAGTCGTTATATTCATATTCGATTCCATCTATACCACGGCACAAATCATTAAACCAAGATTGTTTATTTATTGGTTCAACACAGTCTGAATTGGAAACTTGTTCGTAGAATTTCTTATACAGGTCAAGCCCTCCAATTCGTAAAAAATATCTTCTTTCAAAATCTGTAATTTCAATTTTATCTATATTGGATATTGCTACCATAATTTTTATTTCCTTCCTACATGAAATATGATGTAAAATAGTTTATACATCATTATGCATAAATATACAATTAGCATAATGATGCAATAAATAGGATTAGCTATTATATATCCTACGGAAACAAACATGCATCCAAAGATGTTCATTTTTGTATTTCTATATATTGAAATTGGCATAAAGTAAAACAGGTTTTCTTCATATAAATCAAAACCAATTGTAAAAAAGAATGCTATTATTCCATACGCTATATATACGCCAATTGAAGAATTTATAATTATTTCCATACTTATACAACCCTTTCGTTTCATTTTAGAAAAGCACGAATTATACGTGCTTTTAACTATTTCTTCCAAATATAGTAGCATCCATTTCCAGTGGCGGACATATATGAATGCCCAAGGTCTGCAATATGTTTTTCGAAATCCTTGCGTTCCTTTATTTCTTCCTGTGTCGCCAGATAAAGCGGAAATAGAACCTGTTTGCCATTTAGGAAATCTTTCATATTCTTTTCATTCCGTTGTTCTAATGTCATTTTCATTTCTTTACCTCTCAAAATAAATCCTAAATTTAAACAACCCCGCTGTCTAAATATCTAAACGTAAACGATTTCTTAAACCACTTTTTAATACATGGTGTATTTCCTTCAAGGCAACTAACTACTTCAATTGCGCTAACTTTAAATTCTTTGCAGATATCAAAAACTGATTTGAAAACTTCGCCAGTTTCAAGACAAATAATATCACGTTCTGGAAGATTTAAAGGTCTATATACCTTTATTCTGACGTCTTTCTTTTTTCTTCTCATTTCATTTACCTCCCTTAATAGATGTAGTCCATTAGCAGTTTAGCTTTGTATATTTCCGAAGCCAATCTTTTACACTGTATCATCTGTTTGTCTGATAATTTCTTTCCAGACTGAATCTGTTTAACAAAACTACCTATATATGCATATCCGCTTATAAGACTGTAATCAATAGCAATTTTAAGCTTTTCAATATCCAATAATTTTAGCGTATCTTCTATGTCATTAGAAGATTTAAAATACGTAGTCCATTTAACAGACCTTCCATAAATAGCTTCCCTTGATTGGTTGCTATTTACTTCAATAGCGATTCTCATATATCCATTATGTAATTTCATCTTTTTACCTTCCAAAGTAAATATCTCTTTCTTTAACTTATATATATATTATATCACTTTTTAGATACTATGTCAAATTAAAAAAGACCACAAAAGTGGTCTTTTTATTATAATTTATTTACGTATGGCGTTAAGATATCAATTACATCACCCTCTATTATCAGTGATTCTGGGCAACCGTTTTTAAGCAAGGTATCTTTTATGTTTCTATTTACAAGAACCTGCGCCATGATTTTAGTTCCACGCCGAACATAGTCAGCGCCCATAGAACTTATTGTAAATTTCTTTTCTGGTAAATAGAAAATTAAATCATTCTTACCAATTCCGGATTTCAATAAATCATCTTTATTTTTTATTGCAAATTTATCGCCGGCTATAACATCCTTAAAATCATTCTTCATTTTTTAACACCCCTTTTTTATCAAATTAAATCGACGCAATATTCACCCGCAATATGAAGTTGTGATTTTTCATGGTCATAACTAAAATTAGTTATAATATCAAATTCAACGTATCTTTTTATACTAGCATATACATTTTCAATTTCAGACCAACTGAAAACACCATTTTCGGCATTAAGATTTCTATTTCCAGTATTTTCATGCAATGCATAATGACCTTTGCTATATTTATATATTATTGGATAGTATTTATCAACCTTCATATAGTTTCTTATATCGCTATCCTTTATTTTTTTTACCTTTATAAGAGCTACAATATGGTGGATGCTTGGATCAAATCTTTCTATTTTCATTTCTGTCATGTTAAGTTTACCTCCGGCTATACTTCAATTTCCTTAATTTCAAGGTCTGGATATTCTCTTGCGATTTCCATTAGTTCCTTAAAACTCCAATCTGTAACTTCGCCACGACTATCATATTCACCATTGATGTAGATATATTTGTAATCATCATCATCGGATATGATAAGGATACAGTTTGGATTTGCTGAAACTATGTCTTCAAATTGCTGTTCTTCTTCCAATTCTGCCTTTTCAATAGCCGCTATTCCTTTAACATATGCATTATAATATTCCTTATCCCATTCGTCTTCATCCATTACGAATAATTCCTTATCGAAATATGCAACCGCATTGAAATAGCCCTCTTTTTCATATTTAATTCCAACACGACCTGGTGCATTGAATACTGGATATACTTCATAAGTAACACCCGCCACTACATTAACAGATATGTTTTCACAACTTTCTATACAAACCGCTTTCATTTTTTCACCCTCCCATTGATATAATTAACTTTAAATCCAAAACCATTATTATCTGTAATAACCCACAAGTTATCAAGATTGAACCTTCCATTCATTTCAACATCTCCGGCATTTCTTGTTGAGCCAGTGCCAGTTACGAATGCATAATACTGACCCATATTGTCAATATACAATCTTTTTACTTTATACATAAGGTATTTTTCAATATCCTTGTTTGTTTCACAACCTTCAAGGTTGCCTTTGTACATAACAGTATCACCAATTGATATAACAGAACAATCCCCTTTAACAGACAGGATTTCGCCATCTTTTGTTTTAACAATAGAAAACATAAAACCCCCCTATATGTTAAGTTTGTAATATTTATTATTACAACCATGTTCATAAACAAATCCGACTTCTTCATATATCTTTTGCGCCACTGGATTATTGGAAAACAATCTTATGCAATCTTCGCCGCGCTTTTTTAAGATTTCAGTCATATCGTTGATACATTCTTTCATAAGCATATGACAAATTCCGTTGTTTCTATATTCTTCATCTGTGCATACGCCATATATAGTTCTTCCTGCGTATATACACATAGCAACAGGTTTTTCATTATGCAATATTACTAATGCGCCGTCAGCCATATTGAACGGCACGTATTGGTGAAATGAATCGTATGTAATTCTGTCCATTTCACATCCATGCTTAATCCGCATATTTTCCACATCATATCTGTTATTTGCACGCTTTACCTGTAGTTCTTCAATATTTACTTTCATTTTAATTTCCTCCCAAATTTTTTATTATAATTCATTTGTTTTACATAATCTAATACTACATCCATCATAATGTATAGTATATGATTCACCGTCTTGTGTTTCAAGAATAATTTCTTCGTCATCAACAACTGTGACGTTGGCTATATTCTTATCTTTTAAAACTGAAAATTCATTTGGCATAATTCACCACCTAATTCCTTACAATATATCCAAAACAACAATTTGTTTTTAAAACATCTGAAAGCTGTTTGCTATTTGTGTCAAATTTAAAATCTTCAACGCCCTCAAATACGCTTGTTCTTATATTTTGAAGTTTAAGCCAAATTGCATTATTTTCACCTTCCCAAATAGTGGGTGTAATATCTTCGCATGGTGATTTTCTTCCGCCTGCCCTTGAACGAATATCTACAACGTCTGCTGTATATTCTATTTCATTAACACCGCCACCAGATTTACCAATAACAAAAAATACTTGAACGCAATACCCTTTTGCGATTGCATTAAAAAATTCTTCTTTTCGTTTATCAGATATACCCATAGGAAGTGAATTTGTAGAAAACCATGTTTCGCCTTTTTCCACATTAACTAACCCATATTCTTTCATAGTCTGAAACCCATCGAGCGAATCCGTATTGTCACGACCTAACTTTACAAATATTGATACTGGATGTATACCGATATATTTTTTCATAATTTTACCTTGCCTTTCGTTTATAATAATATGTATTTCTTAACTATATATATTATATCAAATATAACCCATAAAGTCAAATAAGACCACAAAAGTGGTCTTATTATTTAATGTCTTATTAAAAGCCACCACCAACCGAATTTATGAAATCCTTGAATATCAACATATACGGCTAATGACACTGTAGCTATTAGCAACATGCTGACAAACACTATTCTTAACTTATTCATTATGATTTACCATCCTTACGACAACTTAAGCAATATTTTATAAGACTTTCATACGTCATAAATGTTTCCCAGCCCATAGGTTTTGCAAAGTGATATTCATCTGAAACTGGATTATGAAATATTATATTAGAACTTGCAACCATTATATCACTAAACAGATTTGCTGGCTTATTTTCTTGGTAACATGACCAGTTGCATATATCCCATAACCGTTCTCTGTCGAACGTTTCCACTTCAATATAACCATGCTCTGTTATATCAAAACCAATTCCTTTGCCATAATAACTAAATGCTACCTTAAGAATTTTTGCTTTCATTTTAAAATCTCCTCCTATTTAACTTCAACAAAATCATCCGTTCTCAATCTTATATGATTACCATTATACATACCATCAAATCCGGTGGAACAATTTTCTTTTCCGAACCACATATTATATGTTTCAAATGATTTCAAAATTTCCTTCATTTGAACTTCGTCCACGGTAACAACCCCACCTTTGGGAACAGCTAAATGAAATTCATTATGTTTTACACAAAAATCATAAGCGTCACAACCATAGAAATTTGGTTTTATAACATCGCGGATTGCAACAAGTTTGTAAACTATTGGTAATTTTTCCGACATATTAACACACCTCCTTATAATAGGTTAACAGTATACTGATTTTCTGCTTCTATAAATCTTCGGTAATAATAGTATATGCCACCATTTATATTAACGAAATAGAAAATTTCACTTCCAATTTTTTCTGTCTTACGTTCATCTATTTCGTACACGGCATCAATTTTCAACGCACACTCAACACCTTCATTATCAATGCATTTCATTCTTTTCATAATAAATTTACCTCATATGTTCCATATTTTTCAATTCCAGGTTCAGATATAATAAACACATGGTTTTCATCACGAACGATATATAATAATTTTCTTTCATGCGGATGAATTATAGTGTTAATAACCCTTCCAATCGTTCCTTCTTCCGGTGAATATCCTTCATAAAATTCTGAAAGTAGGGTTGGAAAATTGTTATTTATAAGTTCTGAATACATACAATAAGTTCTTCCATTGTGTATCACCTTAACAGAATCACCAATGGCAATATTATTAGTTTTAATTCCCATTTCCATAACAGCTCCTTATAGGTATTCTGATAGTCGTTCAGCCAATAATCTTTTTTTATTATTTGGAACAGAATGTGCTGAACCGCATGATGAGGATTTTTTATTGTCGTCCATCATAGACATCATCAATAATGGAATAATATCTTTATTGTTATTTCCCATCATCATAAATTTAAGCATTTCTTTATTAGTTTCATCTTCTATACTATCTAAAAGAAATTCTTCTATTGTATATTTAGAATTAGTTTTTTCATCTGGAATTGGTGATAAAGGATTCATATTTCCTTTATTATACCTTTCACGAATATTGTCTAATGGATTCTCAGTAGATAATTCTAATGTAACAGGCTTATCAATTTGTCCCAACGTGGATTTGAAATCACTATAAACTAACCCATCACGTTCAAGTATTGTGCTTAACACCTGTGCGTTTACAGTTGTGTTCAGAATTTCAACCTTCTTAATGTCATTTAGAATAACACTGGCACCTTGGCAAAATAAATTTAATGAATTATTTATTGATTCAAGTGATTCAGTTCTTTCATCGCAATCTGGTGATAGGAATATATTTTTATAGTTAGAAATCATACCCATAATCATTGGTATATAATGTGTTATAAATTTTCTAATATCGTTATTATCACAAGGATAGTTATTTATAGCTATGTCAAAAATAGAACAACCATTTTCTTTAACACTCGCAAATAACCCGATTATTGTATTATTCGCCGAAGGAATATAGTGTGAATAAGACACCGGAAAATGCCCTATTGTATTGTTTAAACATGATTCAAACTTACGTTTAGAGTTTTCTAATTCTTTCTTTTCTTTGCAATCACCCATAAGTTTTTCTGGTGATCCAGCAGACGATTCTGTTTTTAATTTGTGGCTATCAATTAGAACATGTTCTAAGAATCTGCACACACCGATTGCAATAACACTTAAAACGCCTATGACTATAAAAACTTGTAACACGGTAGTTATCTCCATTAACGCACAGAACAGCATGGTTGCAATAAGTGTTACAACGCCTAATAATGCGCCAATACAAAATTTAATTCCATTCTTCATTTCTATTACCTCCCAAAGTAATTATTTAATATTATGATACCTTTTGACGCTTTTCTAGCCATTTTGAAAAATTACGAAAATCTTTCATATGATATTTCATCCAAATAGTATGCATTTGACCTTCATTATAAATATTTCCATTAAATAGATACCAATTCATATTCGCACCACCTAAATCAATTCTGTTTTATATTCATCAATAACTTTTAAATAATCATCCCAATCAAAAAGATTGATATACCAACAGTGGTCTTGTTTTCCAACAGGAAACAATTTATATTCTTTGTCGTAATCATCCAGTATAATGCCGTGGGCATTGTGACCGTCGTGCCCACTAATATCTGATTCAAATTCGACAAGAATAAGTGTTTCACCTATTCCAATAACTTTCCCATTAACGCCTACGAATAAATCATTGTCGTCGTGTGCTTCAATCCCAACCACGGATTGACCAATTTTAATTTCGTTCATTTTAATTACCTCCCAAATATGTATTTATTACTTAACCTTAACTTACTTATATTATATCAAATTTTTATAGAAATGTCAAAAAAAAAAGAACTACATGACGTAGTTCTTTTAAATGTTAAATATTTATTAGTAATTACTTGGCAACGACCATGATTCTATCAATCTTGCCGGTATTTTGTGTTCAGTTACTATAATGTTTGGTTCACAATACATGATGTAGTTTTCACCAGTTGCTTCATCAACCATCATTAACCATGTTGCATCAGCAGTTCCAGAAGAATAAAGTCCATTTGGGTCAGACTGTGGAATTACCACAGAACCTGCATCGCAAGTTCCATTTGGATCGTCAAGATACTTATCTGGATTTGTATACTGTGTTGAATACGGTAATCCATAGCCCATACATTCACCAACATATACAAATTTTCCGTTAAGATTTTGGCTATATGTGTAACAGATTAAGCTACTGTCATCCCTTTTTTCGTAGATTTCCTTAGCCAATTTCTTTTCGTAAAATTCTGTTATGTCCGGCATACCAACTTTGTCATTAGCCTGTGACATTAGTTTTTCTTGGTATTCTTTTTCCTTAGTTGTGGACGTCGCTTCTTCACTTGGCGCACACCCAGATAGGATAAGCGTTGAAAGAACCATTATTAAAACCAACCAAATACTTATAGCCTTTTTCATTTTTTTATACCTCCCTAATAACTGCCGTTTCTGCAATCTTCCAGAAACGTTCTTAAATCATCGTTTTCAATCTTGCTTTCATCATAATTGGCATACACTGAATTTACATAATCCGCAATTGCTGCCTTTTCCGTATCACTTTCAGCCTTACTCATTTCAAGACGATACTTGGCTAAATCATCCAACTTACCTTCGTTGTATGTTGCTGTTTGTTTAAATGTCACCCTATCCATGTTGGCTTTCCAGATGTTATACCCAACACCTGCAACAGAACTAATGATGGCTAAAATAATAACTACTATTACAATTTTAGTAATAGTTTTTCTACCGGCGTATGACGCATTAGCAAATTCTTGGTCAAACCCCATCTTAAAATCTTTGTCTACTTTCATATTTACCTCCCTTGTTTTAACTTATTTATATTATATAAAAAAATAATTAGTGTGTCAAGTCATACTAGTCATCATTTTCATTTTCTTCATCTTCAATCACAGTTCCGTTGAAATATTCTGGCATTTCAGTCGGTTCTTTGAATTTGGCACACAACATGCCATTTTCACGGACATATTTGATGCATGACTGTGGAACATATTGTTCGTATTTTCTATGGTTAAGTTTTTTAAGTTCTCTGTTAACAAAAAGAATTATCCTAATGCTTCCAGAATAATAAACCAGTGCCGTAAGCCATATCGCAATCTTAATGGTGATATTACAATCATACGCTAAACTTACATATAACAGCGGTAGCCATGTGAACAGGTTTGTTCTAGCATTGCTTCTTAAAATAATTAAATTCTGTTTCTTCTTAAATTCACTTTCTAATTTTTCATATTCATTCCGTTCGGAATCAAAATAGCTTTTGCTTTCATTTTCCATCTTTTTTACCCTCCTAAATACCGATAAAAGAATTTTTTTATTTGTTATAACAGTTCGACTTCAAACGACCTTAAATACAACTTAAACCCCCTTTCATCCATAATATACACTTGGTTTTTATATGATAGTAGGTATAAATTTCTCTGCGCATTTGTTGAATGTGGCGCAATGAATAATATTTTACAAACATACCCATTTTCCGGAAGTGCTTCTTCTGCAAATTTATCAATCTCGCTTGGAATATTTCTTAATATCCAAGGTGAATTATTTGCATAGGTGTACCCATATTCTGTTATTATAACATGGCTACCAACTCTATACTTGTCATTTACTAACTTGCCCATTTTGTGTCACCATCCTAACAATCTAAAGTAATTCAGCTACGTATCCATTAACAATTTCAAAATATTTGAAAAAGTCGTCGATTGCGAAATACCAACAGCGTCCATTCTTTCCGTAAGGAAATTCTTTGTATGATTGATCATATCCATCCATATCGAATCCCTTATTAGTGTGACCATCGTGCCCATTAACATTTTCATCAAATTCTACTAAAGCAAGCCTTGCGCCTATGCCTATTACTGTGCCAGCAACACCTTGAGTTTGGTGATTATCTTCGGCGTTTTTTATACTATTAACCTTTAATCCAACCTTAAGTTCATCCATGTTTTAACCTCCCTAATATTATGTATTATTTTTAACTTTATATATATTATATCAAAAAAATATAACAAAGTCAAGAATAGCCACGTAAACTATATACGTGGCTATTTATTATATTAATTCTACATTATATTGGTTATGTTTTTTTACCTTGTATTATGGCATATTCCAACAATGACCATTCTTGCCCAAGGAATCATATCCCTATGACCTCTTCTTATAGGTTCATCAAATTCAATAGTTAAATACTGCGTTCCATCACTACATGGTCTTGTGGCTATTATAGTCCCAATTTTATTTATAATATCATTATTATCGTCGTGCGCATATGTCGCGATAACTCTATCTTTAACCTTGAGTTCATTCATAATAAATCCACCACATATCCTTTCTTAAAAAGTCTTACTTCTTTTGTATCATTATCCCAACATACGCCACACATCAGTTCATGCGGTTCATCACGTTTTACGAACTTCAATACTTTATTGTATCTATACAACTTTTCAAGTCTTATAAAATCGTCTAGTGGCTTACCGCTTCCCCATGTATACCCCATCTTGTGTAGTTTATAACATAAGAATTTGGCATCATCAAGTGTTTCAAACCTATATCCTATTTTTTGATTTAGAAAATCATTTAAATACATCATACTAACGCCACCTCATAAGGATTAAATAGTTCGCTGTCGTTAATTGTGGTTTTATATTCGCCGACGCCCACCACTTCCATATTTCTAATTCTTCCACTTGAAGTAAATCCAATATAGTTCCCACAATTATGTCTTGTTTTTAACCATGCCAAAATATCTCGGTGCATATAATTTTGACCATATGAGGTTGTTATGCCATTGTCTCGTAATAGTTGGCATATTTTAGCACTATTTTCATAACTATGACTTACTATTATCAACGAATCTTTTTTAACCCTAAATGAATCAAGGATGCTTGTTTTATTCATAATATACCTCCTTTTAAATTAATTCTACTGCATATGCGTTGTCGTCAATTATATTCTTAGAATAATGATGAACAATACGAAACACACAACCGTATGATTTATCAATTCGGAATGAAAATGTATTTTCACGCTGATAATCTATAAATACGCCATGAACAATGCTGTCTTTTAGAATATTTGTGCATACAGATGATAGCCAAGTTTCAGCTTTAACATGAACTATATCGCCAGGTTTAAATTTCTTCATAAACACACCTCATATCAAACTTACACAATATTTGTTAAATACTATTTCGGCGTAATTTATTACATATTCATATTCATCTTTAATCATAAATGATGTGTTCCATATTCCATTTTTTGTAAATGCAACGCTATTGCCAGATAGTAATCTATCCGTCATCCATTTAAGTGTGTTTGCAGAATAATAGTTTTCCCCATCTAAGTTTTTTATTTCATTACTGTCCAATATTTTACAGAATGACATTGCATGTTCAAATGTCTCGCATATAACAGCGACATCTTCTTTATCAGATGATTTGAATATTGAAATTATTTCATTTTGACTTAAAGACATATATACACCTTCTTCCTATATTAGACCTACAACATACGGGTTGAATATAGACGAATACGGATATATTTCCAATACATCAATATCGAAATCGTCAAGTGATGCATATACTTCGCCATTAGCGAAAAAATATATTGGAAATTTTTTACATTGATTATACCAATCAATCATATCATCTTCAACATATGGTTCGTCGCAAATGTCATATATATCATTATTATCTAAAAATTCAGAGAACGCGATACATTCTTCTTTAGTATTGCATTCGATAACAACGTAGTTATTTTCTTTATTTTCGAACAATTCGATTATAAGGTCTTTATTCATACATTCCCCACTTTCTATATAAGTTCCACACAATATTTCGGTGTGGTTAAATCTTCGTAGAACACAGTTCTTTTACCTGGATTAAGTCTTTCACCATACATACATTTTGGGTAAGGTTTTACATCGTCAACACAATAAAAAGTTAAATGATGTTTCATAAAAGTTCTTATTGCGCTTTCTACATCGCTGTCTATTTTTCTTTTTTTAACCAAAAATTTAATATATTTCTTATAATTATCTGGTTCACGAAACATAAGGTCTGTTGGTTCAGAAATCATATATTCCAAAATTTCTTTATCGTTCATATAACACCATCCTACAGATTAAGTTTATAGTATTTTTTACCACCATCGTATCCAGACGTCATAATAAATCCGCACTTTTCATAAACATGTTGTGCGATGGGATTCGATGAATCTAAAAATACGCATGGATATGAATTTTTCTTGATTATTTTTACTGCGTTCTTAACTAGGATATAACTTATATTATTTCCGCGATATTTTTTGTCGACGCACAAATTATATATGATATTGTTATGTATTGCACATGTGGCTATAACAGTATCATCTACCATAATATTTATAATTGAATCCATGTATGAATTTGGGTATAAGTCAATACCAAATGAGTTTTTTGCAACCCTATTCATCTGAACAATATGTTTTTTATACATAGACCGCATAGACCGTTCAGTCTTAGCCCTTCTTACCTGTAATTCATTTATATCAACTTTCATAATAAACCTCCTTAAATTAAATCAACCGAATAACTATTTTTTGTAAATTTGTAGATAACTTCTGATGATTGTAGATTTCTTCCAAATGAAAACCTTACAAAATCTCCATGTAATTTTTCAACATCTATAATAACAGCATTATGAACATAATTATATTTTCTTGTAAATTCAGCATAAACACTTTTATTATATTTGTTATAATAATCATTTACCCATGCTCTTTTGTTGTCGCCAAAAACAATGCCACTATTTATAATTTGGATGTAAAATTCATCATACGCACGCAAGTCTCCTATAAGTATCTTGGCACGACCATATTCGTCAAACTCCTTAATGTCGTCAATCTTGCAGATATTATTCATAACCATAGTTTACACCTCATATTAACTCCACATCGTATGTGTGAACCTTTTTTAACCCAGATTGCATTATCAACATTGTATAGCGTCCGGATTTAACAGCACATATAGTTCCATATTTTTCATAATTTTCATGTGGCGCCATTGCAACTACTATTCCAGTTACAATGACGACATTTTTACGATTATTGTATTCAAGATATTCCAACAATAAGTCTGGTGCGTTATTTTCAAACCATTTTGGATATGTTGTAAATTGCTTACCCCTGCTTATAACTTCTACTTCATCGTCAACCTTTAAATTATTTACAATATCGGCATTCACATTATATTCCCCCTATATTAAATTTACCGAATATGAATTTGCGAATAGACTATATGCCGGCATACTTGAATTTGTATATAAAGAAAAAACAAAACGTAAAATTCCTTCGTCTATTTTTTTCACCTTTAGAACAATACAGTGTGATTGGCTATCCATTCTTTTCACATATTCATTTGCTATGCTTGTGATGCCTTTACGATAATCTATTCTCCAAGACGCTTTATTTATTGTACTTGCGATACTTTCATCGGAAATAATTTGTTCGTAAAAAGCCTTATAGTTTTCAATTGAATTTATATAAAGCACAGCATCGCCATCTTCGTTAAACGTGTCTATCTGATTGATATTGTTAATCTTAATCATTTATAACACCATCCTATTTGTTGTCATAGATGTTTTTATAAAAATCTATCTCCATTAGTTCGCCACGTATTTCATCATACATCTTATGCAATCTTGGGTTAACCATACTCATCCAAAGTTTTCTATTGTCGGTAGCCATAGCATGTCGAACCATAGTAGCCGATACAGCAATTCTTCCTCTAGGAATAATAAACTCATAAGTGTCTTTAATATCTTCTGGAGAGAACCACTTTGATCTCGCTTCATCATTTCCGTAAAGCATTAAATCTGGCGTCTTATGCAAGTATTTATCCAAATTCGACAATACGAACTTACCCCAATCTGGCGTAATATCATTTTCGTTGGTTAAATCTTGCAATCCATAAAAATGCACATTGGGATTGTCGCCATAGATTTCATTCAACAGCTTTATTCTTGTTCCTATGTTCAAAGGATTTCTTTCTGTTCCGCTTTCTTGTGATGAACCAACCAATATATACAGTCTATCACATAGGTTAATACCCATATCAAACAAACTACCGTGTCCGATGTGTGGTGTTTGAAATCTTCCACAGATTAAACCGCTATCAAAACTTTTCATATCTAAACCTCCCAATTATATTACAACTTTTCTTTTATTTTAGCATATGCCAATCTTATCTGTTTGAAAACTTCCGTAGATTCATCAGTAATATCAATTCCGGCAATTTCACCGAAATTTGATTCATATAAATTTATGATATCACCGCCAAACGCATCTTCAAACAAAATATCATCAATTAAACCTTTGACATACATCATGCAGATGTATTCATAGGTATTTAGGAACGTTCTAACAATTCCTTTGAAGATATAATTCTTTTCAGTATCAGACATTAGTTTCTTTCTGATATAAAAATCTGCAAGTGATTCATAATAGTGTCGTTTTTCCTTAAAAAGCAATTCTGCTATATTGTGAAATAATGCAATCTTATCCATTATTTTTTCCTCCCATAAAGTTCTTCGAATTGTTCCAAGCTGTCAATTTCTTTCACATGATAATTTAATTCGCATATTCCGGTTACTTTTCCAAAATCTGGCAATGGAATGAAATCAAATAGAGATTCTGGTATCCCTATTTTTAAAATAATGCTTTTCATAACATCTAATTCGCCTGTAATCAGTGTTGGTGGAATAAATGGCATAGAATTATGAAACATTAAAGCCGAACTTCTATCTTTTTTAACCGCAGTAAAAAACTTTTTCTTATTAGACATAATATTTACCTCCCAAGTAAATCTTTTAATTTGTAAATGTTCCAACAATCGTTATTTTTTTAGAATATTTACACTTTTTAATAAACTTATCCATTAAGTATGGTGATGGAAATTCTTTTTCGAATCGTTCACCTTTTTCGTTGATACATATTGCATAACACATAACGTTCACCAACCATCAATCATATTTTGAAAACTGTTTCATAATATCTTTATATGTCGTATTTTCGTCAACCTTTAGTACGCGGTCATTAAACACGCCTGCTATGTCGAAACTTTGTATTTGTCTTAGTTTAAATAAGTCCCACACGAAATCGTCAAGTCTGTCGCCAGGTTTTGCTTCAACAAATACCACCTGTTTATAATCCTTTAACATATTATTACCTCCCAATCTTTTTCTATACTATTATTATATCAAAAAAGTGAATGGATGTCAAGTAAAAAAGACGCCATAAATATGACGTCCTTTGTTTTAAAGTTAATAGCAATGACCTGTTCCGCCGCCACCACCATCGCCATAGCAATGACCCATACCATAAGTTCGGCTATATACAATTTTTCTTACAATCTTGGTAAACATAATTATTTCCATCCCCTTTCCAATGACCCATCTTCATAGACAACGCCATATTTATTTGTAGATTTAATAAATGACTTACTTACTGCCTTAACACCATCCATAAATGATGCTTTTAAGGTTTCTTCGCACATAAAACAAGACCTTTTTAATAACACCGGTGTCTTAAACCCCGGAATTAGCTTATCCATATCAATATATGTCTGGCATCCACCATAAAACGGTGAGCTTAATTTGATTCCAAAGGTCTTTTCGAAAGACACATAATATTCTTCACCATGTTGAATTTCCGACAGTTTGATGGAATTGAATCCCATCTTATCATAATGTGTCAGACACTTTTCCAAATCTTCCCTTGTGTATAGGAATGGTTTAACAATATTAAGGTTGATTCGTATTTTTTCTTTGTATGGTAGTGCGTTATAGAATAACTGTCTATCATACTGGGACTTTACACACCTGATTTCATCCGCAATAGATTCATCGTAATGTTGGACAGAAAGATTGATTCCGTCTACGATTTTTAACAATTCAACAAATAAGTCGAATCTTTCCATGCATATTTTTGGAACAGATGTTGTAACAAACACCTTTAAATCCGTTTCACGTTTTATAATGTTTATGCAGTCTATAAGTTCTTGCAGATAAAGACAAGGTTCGCCACCTAGAAACAATACATCATCATAACCATTTTGGTTATAGATTATCGTCTTTGCAATAGCTTTAATATCTGGTTTACAAACTCCAATTCCTTGGTATTTTGAATCTATGCAATGTGCACATTTATTGTCACACGCACTTGTAAAGTGAACGTCAAAGGAATTATAGATTCCGTCGCAACAGTTCCGTTTAAAATTAAACATATTTTTTACCTCCCTAAAAAATATCTTACTACCATATACAACATATTATATGAATATGTCATATATGGTGTATGCCGTAAAATATTACTCTTATACGCCAAGACTTATAATGATTGCTTTATCTACCTTGCTCATAGTATAGTCATCTACGGAACAAATTTTTTCACGCAATCTACGTTTGTCTATTGTTCTGACCTGTTCAAGCAACGCAACCGAGTTTTTGCTTAATCCGTTATCTGAATACGGAATTCCAACGTGTGTTGGCAATTTAGCCTTGGACATTTGTGATGTTATAGCAGCAACTATTGTTGTAGGACTGTGTTTATTCCCAACGTCGTTCTGAATTACAAGAACGGGTCTTATTCCACCTTGTTCAGAACCTATAACTGGACTTAAATCGGCATAATAGATATCCCCACGCGTAACGCCGTTAATTGTGCGTTTTTTTGACGTGTTTTTCTGATTACCGTCAATCCGTTTAATAGCACCACTATGTAGGTTTTCGGATTCTAACGATTCATCTTCTAAAGATAACAATTGTTGTAACGCAACATCTGCTTCATTACATTTGTCACAATTTCCACTACAACTTCCTTCTGATAAATAACAATTACTTTTGTTCATTTCTATTACCTCCCAAGTAAAATATAAATATTTGTTTTTCTTACTATATATATTATATCAAAATACAGATATAATGTCAAATCTGTATTTATACCAGCGTGACACTATAATCCATTTTAATATCAACAATTCCATCAAGATGATTATAGTTTGCCACATCGACTTTTTCAAATGCGACATATTTGCTTATTCCAAAAAAAGTTTTTCTAATTTCATCACCGGCAAATAATGACGCCTCCATGTTAAAATTATCATAATTATTTATTCGATATAACATTCTATATATTAACCCATCATATACAATAGGATAATACCCACCGACCTTCATAAATGGATTTATATTTCTATTTAATACGTTCGTGGCTTTAACCAAGCAGGATATTTTTAATTTTGATTCGTCAAATCCGATTATTTTCATATTTTCCATAACAAGACACCCCGTCCATTCACTAGATTCCTAATAGTATAACATCACCGATAGAATATATGGTTATGCATATTAGGGCTATTATAAATAACCAGAAGATACCATATGCCAGTAAACATAGAATGTCGAATATAAAAATTATATTATACTTGATAATCAAATATTTCTTTGTGCTTCTGATATCAGTGGTTTTATTTTTAACATATTTACATATGCTTAATGAAATCTTTTTGATAAATGCACATATACATATAAATAAAGCTATTGAAAACAACCCTATTAAAAATTTAATCATTCTTTTACCCCCTTAAATTAATTCAACTTCGTATGAATCAGAAGTTACAACGTGACCACTAATTCTATCATACTTTCTAATATAAATTCTTTCACATTCAACATATCTTTCTATGTCACGAAACGTTCTTTCCGGATCAAGCCAACTGAACACGCGATATCCCATAGATAAATCTCTTGTTCCGTTGTTATGAAGAATTGAATATGCATTATCCTTCTTAACAATCGGATAATAATGACCCAGCTTTAAGTAGGAATTGATAGCCCTGTCTTTTATTTTGGTTATTTTTACCAACACCGTAAGTTCACATGAATTATCAAATCCATGTATTTTAATATTCATAATATTTACCTCCTATATAAGTTCAACATTATAAGACTTTTTAACAGAAACTATTCCCGTGCCACACATAAGAAATATTCTGTCTTTTATTTCTACGGCATAAACTAATCCGTATGTTTCTATTCTTGCGTGTTCTGCTATTGCTACAATTGTGCCAATTTCCATTCTTATTGGTGATTTGCCAACTGTAAACATATGAAGTTTTTCGGGTATGTTTTTACCAACCCATTCTGCATATGAAGAATAACATTCGTATGAATTTGTAATCATAACAGAGTCGCCTACGTTAAAATTTTCCATCCGTATCACCTATAATATATCTACGACATATGGATTGAATATATCAGAATAAGATGCGCTATCGGTATAATACTCATCTTCGACATCTCCAAGTTCCATAATATAACCATCTGATGTAAATACTATTGGCAAATCACAATCTTCAATTACAGCATATATGCAGTCACTATCATATTCATCTCCATCGCAATCGGTTATTTCATTTTCACTTAAAAAGTTTCTTAATCGTTCAACTTCATCGCTTGTTTGACATACGATATACATCTCACAATCTTTATTGCCAAATGATCTTATAACATCATCTAAATTCATAAACAACTCCTTATATTATATCCACAGAATAATCCGAATGTTTAACAAAATATTCGTCAATTTCATATGAAAAATACCACCAACAATTCTTGTGTAAATGTGGATATTTTCTTTTAGTATCAGGCATACCACCGTCGTGACCATCAATATCTTTTTTAAATTCAACTAGATAATCACCGTCGTCCATTGCTATTATTATCCCAACGTCACCTATTTCGGCGGATATATCGTTCTTTGTTTTTATACATTCCACTTTTTGACCTATTTCCATAATGCCCCCTATATTATATCTACACTAAAATCATTAACATGAACAAATCTGGTTTTGAAGAACCATCTTTTCCATCCTTCATGGTCAAGTATTATATAGTATTCGTCAGATTCTTCCACTAAGTCATACACTTCACCAACTTTTATACAAGTTTTGCCTTCTGCGTCTACACATTTAACTTTTTTACACATATTGGTTCTCCTTATATTAAGTCAACTTGATATTTTGGCTTATCTTTAGCTAGATAGTTGGATGCAGTATCTGTATCATAAAACCAACAATGGTTCATTTTTTTAGAACGTCCTTCACCATTATGACCTAATATTTCTTCATCAAATTCTACTAAAATTCTTGATGAAGTTATACATATAACAGTTCCAGTTTTTCCAACAGCTTGTTTTCTTCCTTCATATGATTTTATACAAACAACCCTATCATCAACATTAAAATCATCCATTTTTACACCGCCTATAACTTACTAAATTTTTCCTTTAACGCATTTAATTTTGACATTTTAAAGTCAATTAACACCTGCACTTCATCGGCGTCAAACAATATAATACTTCCAAGACTATCTAGGTTTTGCGAACACCAGTAATTCCAAACGGTTTTCTTTTCTGGTTTCTTAAACAATTTGGATAACGCCAACCTATGTGTTCCAGTTCTTTTTTCACGCGTATTATATTCCATATTGGACAATGTTTTGATTTCTTCTTCTAGTGTTTCAATATCTTTCTTCATGGCTTCCGCCATTTTAAATTCTTCTGCTTTCATTGCCATCACCTTCCTATATATCAAATATTGTCACATCATTTTTTGGTGCAATAGATAACTTAGCATCTTCAATATATGTTGACAACATTTCTTGTGCAGTTGATATACTTTCACAACGGTCAATAACCTCATAGTTATTTCCAGATATTTGTCTTTCGATTCTAACTGGTTTTGCGTTATTCAATTTAGCCAGTCTGTATTTTTCCGGATCTGTAATTGCACAAACACGAATCTTAATAACACCTTCATTAGATTCAACTTTTTCCGTATGAACGATTTCATATACCCTTTTAGCATGTTTCATTTTATTTACCTCCCAAGTAAAATATTTATCTTTAACTTATACTATTATTATACCAAAATTTAACCGCATTGTCAAATAAAAATAAATAGCTATCATATAAATTATGATAGCTATAAATATTACAAACTATTTGCTTCGTCAAGTGTGTCAAAAACATCACGCGTATTCAAATACGCATCTTTTGGATATAATGGATTCCCTTTTTGATATTTTATATCATATATGACAACATTTTTATGATTATATGTGTTGTCTGGCTTTGGATTAGAACCCAGAAGTGGAACACTATCCATACCAATTTGGAAATCTTGTAGCCTAACACCCACTATTTCACCATATTCTACATTATAGCCACACAAACTTCCTTTGGCAAGATATTTTTCACCATTACAGCATGGGCACTTATATAATTGATTATCAAGTGCGACTATTTTGCCGACACCCTTGCACGCCGGACATTTTTCCCGTTTTTCTCTAAACCTATTACCAGTTCTAAAAAAAACCTTGTCACCTATAGTATGTTCTACATCTACATTTAATATTTTCTTACTCATTTCTTTATCCTCCCTAGATAATTTAATATTTAACTATATTATTATAATAACATAACATTAAAGAAATGTCAATTATAACAAATCAACCGAATATGGATTGCACGCATATACCATAACTTCATTTAAATGTTTTCCGTTATTATACATTTTACCGTCTTCGCCAATGTATACTAAATTGCAATCTGTAAATTCTAATGGCAACGTTCTATCGTTACCACACCATCGGACACCCCGATTTTGACATTCAGATAAAAAATGAATTTTATCATCATTATTGTCAAATTTTACTAAGGCTTTTCTATGGAGAAAAGTTTCCCAATTGAACAAATTTGCCATATTATGTCAACTCCACCTCATATTTATTGTATTTTTTCAAATATTCCGCCGGAAGATACCTGCCGGTATTACCAGGAAGCAAATCCCTGTCTAAACGCCAAGTCCATGAGCCAATTTCCATCCCAAAATCGACACCAATACTTTCTTCATTATAAAAATGAACTATTTTTCCAGTTTTATTCAGAAGTAAATCCGTGCCAGTGGCATCTTTTATTACAATAACATTATCGCCAACTTTAAAATCGTGCATACTATCACCGCCTTTATATTAAATCAACACTGTAATCATTTTCTATAAATGCAATACAGTTTGCTTTGTCATATTCTGATACATATTTTATATCGAAATCAATATATGACGTCAATATGGTTAACAATGAATCCATAGATTCAGATATAATCAATCTTTCACTTTCCCTCATTGTATTGCTTAATACGCCATATTTGTTTTTTATAGCCTTTTCATTGTATAGTATTGGATATACTGAATCGACATTGATATATTTTCTGATTATACTTGATTTGATTTTCTTAACAGTTATTAGTGCAACAACTTTTGTTTCGTAAGAAATATCTCTTATGTGAATATCATATTTCATAATAATTCCACCTCATAATCTTCGTATATTTTTTTAAATCTCCAATCTAAAAATAATCTACTTCCGTTATTAGTGTTGTCATTTTCAAGTATAACAACCCCATAATGCATTTCATTTTTAACTAAGTATATTTTACCTGTGGTTAGATATTTTTCGACACCAAAATTATCTGTGCATAAAACTTTTCTGACAATCATAATAGATTCACCTCATATTTATTGCAAATAGGTTTAAATCTATAACTTTGATATAACATAACAATCCCATCATCAACTTTGATAATATAGAGACCTTTATCCCTATGTTCGACGGCTTCATATATGCCACCGATTTTTATTTTAGTTAAAGTGCCATATTTTGTAGTATTATCCACACAAACTACTTTCATTTTTACCACCTCAGCTTATATCAAATTTACTGCATAAGACTTATCGAAATCAATTGCTATACAATTGCCATCTCGTAAAGATGTATATCCGAACACTTCTTCAAATTTGGCATCATATCCAATATTGCCTTCTAATTCGATGTCAAGCGAAATAGAATCATTTACATAACATGCAACATATTCCCATGATGCATCCATATCATTATCTATGAACTTTATTCTGCTTCCACGTTTAATTACCGGATAATAATTATCTTTGGTAAAATAATTCTTATAACCTATTTTGCATTTTAATACACCAAACAAAACATCATCTGATGCCAGTCTTTTTATTTGAAATTCTATCATAATACACATCCTTTTATTTTAATTAGATATTTATTACAAGACATGGTTTCATAATACCAACAATGTCCTTCTTTAAGTGGTAAATTCAATCTAACACCACCATTATGACCTTTGATGTTTTTGTCAAACAAAACCAATAGTTTCTTATTGTCGGCATATACAACCGTTCCTGTAATGCCCAATGATTCTATGTGTTTATCAGAAGATTTTATACATCTTACTCTATCACCAACATTCATAATAAGCCGCCTTTACTTACCATTTTCCATAACATCTAGGAACATTTTGTATTTGCATACATTTTCAACATAATAATTGTCATATACGTCATCTATGCCATTCGCATAAATGTATTCATTTGTATATTTTATGCCACTATGGTGTGCCATAATCACACATCCATATGCATTTTCATCAGACATTATACCAGTATAATAATCACGTAATTCCGCAATATCCTTAATTGAATCATTGATATTTTTGGTTGGATTATACCAAGTTAAAACATTACTGTTTAGAAAAGGCTTTCCACCACCCCGCATATCTTCATGCATAATGGCTTCAACCATTTCATATGATATGGAGTACTTATCACATTCGGATTCTATGTGCTTCATTATATGAATATCATTTGGTATATCTTTAACATACACCTCAATGACCATCATGTATGAAATTACAAATACGAATAAAAATATAACAACAAATTTTAATAAATTCAAAACTTTACCTTTCATAACAATACCTCCTATTATATAATATCTACAGTATAACATTCTTTTATTTTTATAAATTCATCCCATCTTGAATATGGAATATATATGCAATTATATTCCAAGCCTTCTTTTAATTTCCTTATGTTGTTGGCTAGAAAATAATTGGATGCCGCATGGCCTTCAATATTTTTATCAAATTCAATCAATACGCTTTCTTCGGTTACAAATATCACCTTTCCATACACATCAGTAATTGGATAGATGCAATAATCATTTATTCCTATAACAGAATCCATAGCTTTAATATTCATAATACACCTCTTATATTAGTTCAACGCAATATCTATTACCTATGTTTTTCAAGTAAATAAGGTCGCCATAATCTTCTACGTAATTTTCTAAGAAATCTATTGTTCTATCGGAATAATATACACATGGAAAAACTTCTTGGTCATCAAAACAACATGAACGTAAAAGTGAAATTCCGTTATTTTCAGAATATCTTTCATTGTCATACCATGTAATTCGGTTCTCATCCATAATTTTACAAAAAAGCTTTACTTCTTCCATATTTTCACAAACTACACCAAAATTTTCACGCTCTATAAATTTTTTTATTAAAATATCCACATTTATTCACCGCCTAATTAGATTAAATCTACAGAATAATTATTTTGTATAAGTTCGTATACCCCGCCGTTTTCGGGTTTATTTACCTTCCAAACGCACCCCTCCCTATCTAATTTCACGACTATTCCAACATCACTACGCAACAATCCGTTCTTAGAAGGATATTCGGATGGCATAACAGTTCCGGTGTGACCATTACTACCTAATGCGCCTTTACCACCACTTATTATTTTTATTTTCGACCCAACCAAATAGCTATTCATCGCCAAAATCCTCTAAAAGAACATATTCAACCAATGCCTTACCGTCGCCCACAAGCATAGTTTGCAACACTACTATGCTTTTTATAACATCATATGTTGCATAGCTATTTTCATATTGTTCTTTTTTTATTACCCTGCGCGGATTATCGCTATCGAACATCATATTGTTTTCCGACAATGAAGTAACACACGTTTTACTTTTTGGATGCGATTTCCGTAAAGTTCCACTTACAGCATTTATATTGAAATTAAATTTATTCGAATTAGTATTAAAATTATCTAACATTTTTTTCATCCTCCCTTATTTATATATATTATATCAAAAAAATAGGATTATGTCAAATTGAAAAAGAACCGATAAAAATCGGTTCATTACAATAAATCAACATTATAAGTTGAATATTTTTTAAGTGCAATGAAAAACACACATAAATGTCTTCCATCTTCCATACATACACCAGATATGTCGGAATATTCTAAACTATTTTTACTTAATGTTATATGTTCTATCATTATTTTTTTTTCAATATAATCTTTGTGATTGTGTTCGTGGTAGTCATCATATAATCCATCAATAACGTAATGGTCTTCAAAAGGTTCACATTCGCCACTTTCACAGTAGTTTTCCAATATCTTGAGTGCTTCATCCATTTCAATTATTGTTATAATATCGCCAACCGAAAACTCTGATATATGGTCATTTAATGTCTTTTCCATAAAAATACCACCCCTAATTTTATATTAAATCTACTTCATATTTCTTTGATAACAATTTAATCTCCAATCCACTTCTATTCAAATTCCAAGTAAACGCATCCTTTTGGTTTTCATGATTGCATTTTGAACCTGTATCTAACAGAATTGTGAAAGTTGGCCACATATTGTCATGCGCCAGAAATACTTTTCTAATAACACCAGTTCTACCAATATGACATTCTTTTCTGAAATTGGTTATGACTACTTTGTCGCCCACGCTGTATAGTTCGTCGTTAAACATAAACGATTTTTCGCTTACAATTCCGTTTTTCATTATAATATCCTCCTATATCAAGTCAACGTTATAGTTATCGATCAATTTGACATTATATACTGGAAAGTATCTACCTGTTGGCTTAGGCAAGATATCGTTTCTTAATTTCCATGTGGCACCTTTAAACACTTTGCCGAAATCTATACCAATAACATCACCAGATGTTGACATATTAACAACTGTTCCAATTTTGCCTGTGAAATCAACTTTTGATGTGCCGTCATTAAATATTATTTTAACTTTTTTACCTATACTAATTTTTTCCATAAAATACACCACCAATAATTATATTCTTATATATTTTTGCCCAAATGTGAATGTGTTAACATAATCATCAATTACTACGCCTGCATGGAATAAATCTTTAGCCGTTGCGAATGTTTCAAATTTATTTTTATCAACTTGCCGTTGTAACTTAACAGTGTCCATACTAAGCAATTTACACTCATTATATCCTTTTATATCCATAACAGCCATGATTCTTATAACGATGCAAGCTGACTTGGTCACAACTGTTTCTTTCTTTATTAACTTAAATCGCATATTTCACCGCCTAAAAAACTTCTATTGATTTTGATACTATTTTGTTATTGAACGACTTAAGTGTAAAACTTATAGTGAACGAACATTTTCCGAAACACTTTTGATCGTATATTACATAGTTTATATAATATGAATAATCAAATGTATATCCAGTAGATATCAGTTTTCGTAAAATATTATCAATGTTTCTATTGCAGTAAAAGTATTTATTTATATCGCTTCTATTATCTATGAGACAATATGTTTTCTTGTCAAAATTGTATATGATTGGATAGTATTTGTTAACCATAAACTTATCCTTGTTGGATGTTTCTGTTATTTTTACAATTGCAACAACTTTATATTTACCATAATTGAACTTACCAAGACATTTTATTACATTCATTTTTAACCTCCAATATATTACAGCAAATTAACGACATAGCTTTTATATATGTCATTAATATCATAGAAATAGTCATAATCTTGACCGTATACATAATATAAACACCCATTTCGAAGCACTGGCTGAATATCTTGATTGTTTAATGTATATAGGTCACATACATCTTTTAATTCGTATGGAGATTTTACGTAATGTATTGCTGCTTCTTTTTTTGTGCAATAATGTGCATCTGACAATTCTTGAAGCATAATATCCACCGATTCATTGGTTCTTAAATTTAACAATATTTTTCTGTCAAAAGATAGCATCAACAAGTCATGCGTTGAATCTATGCCTTTTATATTTTTAACGTCGTTTTTGAAAAAATTATTTATTTTTCTATATATCATAGCGTATTCGATGGATAAATATAGTGAATAAAATATAATATCGGACACCAAGTATACCATAGAATATCTATAGGTTCCACATATTGCGTTGCCTATGGCAAATACTATTGCAATAACAGCAAGTGTCGAAACAATAATATTCTTAGCCGTGGCACGAAACATCGGATTTATATACCTGTTGAATATATTGTAACTAATATATCGTGACGATATATATTTATTGTATTTTTTATGAAAATGTCTAAATAATAATTTACTCATAACTTACCCCCTATATTAAATCTACAACATACTTATTTCTAACATATGCATACACTATATCATTACAGTCAATATTATACGATTGATACAACCAATTATCTTCTAATAGAAGGTATCTGTCGGTATTTAAATTATTACTCCAAGGTTTTGGCAAAACACCTTTTCGCAGTCTATTTAATTCGCCTTCCCAACCGATACTATTATTGGCGATATTTTTTAATTTAGAATATTTTATATATTCTGATACAAATTCAATATAATCGTCAATACTTCTTATTAGGACTTTGATTTGACCTTTTTTTATATCCAACGTATCAATATACGATGAAATTACACCCTTAAAATCAGGGTTTATTTCCTTAAAAGTTTCTATATCAAACATAACCACTCCTTATTTATAACAGCGAGACTTCATATGAATTTGATTTAGTGAGCATTTCTTCTTCTAACCAATATCCATAACCATATTTTACAATACCTTCAAGGTCGTGACAGCCTTCTGTTATTTCGTCAAACTTTATTCCAATGGCACCTTGGCATCCATCAAAGTCTTGTGTTCCAACAATTTCGCCAGATTTACCCTCAAGACCAAACATTATATAAAATTGATTTGAATCATACGTTCCTAATCTTGTATAATTGTCTTTCACTGTAACCCTATCGCCAATCTTAAATTTTTTCATATAAAAATCGCCTTTCTATATTAATTCAACACCATATTTTAAATATGGAATATATTCAAATTTATAGTCCATCCAATTGCAATCGTCACACCATTCATTAAATGCGCCAACAGGGTCGTTTAAAAAACGATTCCCTATTGAATGTGAAGTTAGGTCAACGTCTTTGTCGGCAAATATAACGATGGCATTTTTAGAATAAGGATGTCTTTTACAATACATATTGTAAATTTTATCCAATTCAAATCTGTCATCTTTCGTTTCTATGCATTTTATTCTAAATAATACTTTTACCATATCATATATCTCCTTAATATATCGGTCGGGGTAGTGGGAATCTAACCCACACATGATAGTAAGCCTACCCGTCTAACATTGACTTTATACCCCGATGTTGGCAACAGATGCGAAATTGGCATCTGCTACTTAATTAGATTAGATTAAAACAAGAACGTCGTCAACTATACTTTTATACCATTCTGGAATTTCAATTTTTACGTTTGGCATATTTTTCACCTCCTTTAATTTATATAAGTTCAACACTATATTTATTCACAGCTTCAATTTCTAATGGATAATAGAATGTTGTTTTTTCATTAATTGGATTATTTACCGAAACCTGTAATGCAGCTATATTTGCGTTCGGACTAACCCTGCTATTTGATATATGCATTACAGTTAATTCATATTTACTATATTCTTCATACCTGCTTTCAGCAAGCATTTGGAAATTGTATTTTCTTTTATTATCATATATATCCTCTGTTGGCAATATTTTAACTTTATCGCCAATTTTAATTGGTAGCGTTTTAAGATCAATGTCTAATTTTGGAACTTCCGACATAATATTACACCTCCTAAAGCAGTTCTACGGAATAATTATTTACATCAACAACCTTTAATCGCCTAAATTCTTGATTTATTTTTTCAAGATAATTATGCATATCAATGTCTTCTATATCCCAATTTTTCTGTTCTTTTAATTGCTTTTTAAAATTAAGACTGTAAAAACTAAATTCGCCATATTCGTCGATTACGATTTTAATATAATCACCAGACTTAACATCCGAATATTCGCTCGAAACTACCTTTAACAGAATTTCTTTGTATATACCAACTGTTCTCCACATAATACACCTCGTTATTTACAAATCAAGGATGCTAACATAGCCTTCTGATTCTTCTATTACAAAGTTATCCAATACCATAGATTCAGACGTTTTGTATGTCTTACCATTTTCGGTATTTAGAATATTGCATGGTTTAATACAGTCATCATTAAATCCAACGAACAAATATTCAACACCATCAATAATTAGTTTTCTACGATAATCTCTTGGTGTGAAATCATATTCCTTACACATTGACATGAAACTAGCTTGTTCGCCAATATTGGACGGTTTATCAATTCCCAACGTAAGTCTACACTGGCGATTGTCATACACTATAGTTCCGGCGGAAATCTTAATTCCATATTTGGATTCCAACGGCTTTAATAAACTTTCAACGTCTACACGTAATTCTTTAAAATCAAAATCTTTAAACATAAATAAAATACCTCCCAAATTCTTATATATATATATTATATCAAAATTTGGAAGGTAAGTCAAGTTTATAGTAATGAAGATATCAGTGGATCAATTTCTTTAAGTTGTTCAATTGTTAGGAAATCAAGTCCAATATCATACCATTCTGCTAATTCATTGTCATCTAATTTTGTATTGTCAATTATGTCTATCATTATTGCAGATAACAAACATGAATCCATAACCTTTCCGGAAATTATAGTCTTTTTAACAAAGTTGTAATAATTATGTTCATTTCCTACCATATATATGGTTTTAGACATATTTCCAAGAATATATTTGGCAATTAGCTCTGCATTAAATATTTTGTATTCAAATTTTGAAAACGATGAATTGAATTTTCTGAAATAACATGTCTCTGTTGCATCTTCAACTTTGAATTTTGTAAATTCAGCATATTCCTTTGCATCAAAAACATGCCTATATCCGCATGTAACACACGACTCTATAGTAGCGTATACTTTGTATGGATAACTTACAATTGTTGGATTTAAGGGATTCCCAACTTTTATCCCATTTATAGATTTAACAACATTGTTAAAATCTACACCAAACCATTCGCCACACTTGGAACATTTTGCTTTGTAATATGTGTTACCAAGTATATCTTGACATAACATAAAATGTTCATCTTGATATATTATGGTATCATCTATTTCATTAAAACTACCCATAAACACCCTCCTGTTTGGTGTATCAAATTAAATCTACGGCGTATTTATTTATTATTTCGAAGGTATTTTCTGGATATCTTGCATGGATGAAACTTAAAATTTCCATATGACTTCTATGCTCAATATCAACACATGAAAATGGAAGTCTGCACCCGTATCCTTCTTGTTTGTTTTTTACATACAAAACACCTTCTTTATCGGATGTTGCGAATACGTCGAATGTGTCATTTTTCATTAGCCATTGTCCACCTATTGCTATGGTGTTAACAACTTCAAACAGTTTAATTTTCATATTATTTCAACCTCGTATCTGTTGTATAATTCAAACAATTCGCAATAAACCCAATAGCTGCTGATATCACGATGTTCATCACCATTAACATGTCTTAATCCATGCAACAGAATCCTGCTGCCTTCTATATCTTTTACTTCACATATCAACTTAGAATTAGTAATTATATAATGTATATCGGATTGTTTAGTTCCTACTACTATATCACCAATTTTAAATTTACGCATATAAATACCTCGCTATAACAGTTCAACGCTGTATACATATGCACTACTTAGCTTAGAAGAGTGTAGTGTTGCGATATTCGTTTTTGGCATAGTTAATCCCGCAATTTCTTTTTCCAACGTTACATCATACAATCCATCGTATCGGTATGAATATATTACACCACAAACACCTTTTGTTTGCACTATTCCGTTCCAACCAAGCGTGTTGTTTGTTATGACGACCTTGTCGCCATTTTTAAATTTTCTTTTAAATTTTTCAGCCATATTTTACCACCTAACCCAAGTAATCTGTCATATTTTGTTCTACATAACCAAAGAATGAATCTAATTCGGTAGGGTTCTGCGAATCATAGTCATCGCTGGCAAGATAATCCTTAACAAGATCGTTGGCAATATATATTGATTCGTCAACGGATAACTCTGCTGATGATTCTAAAGTATCCTTATATTTCCAGATAAACGCGGCAATTAAATAAGTTTCAGCTTTCATATTACAATCTCCTTCTTAAAATCCATTCATTCTTGCTACATCACCGATTTCTATAACTCTGCCATTCTTAACAATAACAGCGCCAGATTCAGCAATGCCGTATACGGTTTTATTTTTAACTTCTGAATACAAACGATAATATTTTATATCATCTATATATGCTTGGAAATGAGGCTTAACTTCGAATGGAACTAGACCCAAGCCTTGATAGTTATTGTCATCTACAAAGTTATCGTCCGCAATGTTCGCAATTAAAATATCTTCACACATAACAATAGAACCGGCGCTATTTCCAATTAGTAATCCACCATTTTCAACATAATCAACCAATTTGGGCATCAATCCGCGATTATCAAGAAGATATCTTAGCAAGAATGTATTTCCTCCACCTATGTGAATCATATCAGAAGATAATAACTCGTCAATCCTTGATTCATCAAAATCATATCCCAAACTAAATCTTGTAGATTTTTCAAAACCCATCTTCTTATAAGTGTCACCATTGAATGGATAAAATTCCATTCCTGCCGGTATATAAGATGCTAGACGTTTGGTTTTACACATGTCATTGATATGATTTTGAATTTGGGGATTTAAGAATATGCTGCTGAACAAAATCATGTTTTTTCTTGATTTTTTACCGTCTAATAAACTTTCCATATCGCCCTCCTATAGCTCTTCTTCGCATATTTGCGAAATATAATCTATTTCATCATCCCATTCGCCATTTAACGCATCATTATCTTCAAGCAAAAATGGTAAAAGAACAGCCAATAGTTCATTATGACCATATATGTCTATAAACTTATCTATTATGTTGTTTTTGTATTGTGTAGTTGTAAAATCAAAACAAAGCCCTTCATCAACCAACATATCGTAAAAAGCCGATGCAGACAATTCACTATAAGTTTCATATCCATATTTTTCAATAATATTAAGACGTGACCTAATATTCATAAGTATAAACCCACGAATATTCTCGCCTTCGCCTTCCGATATCCCCCAGAATTTATCACCGTAATCATTTACGTCGATTAAAAATGTAACGCCCGTTGCAAGTAACGCATCTTTTAGTTCTTCATTTTGCGTAAATTTACACCATGTCACGTTATACATTTCTGTTATTTTTCCAGAATTAAAATCCTTAAGTGTTCTTGCATTTCTTATAAATTCTAATGCATCTTCTGCAGACATTTTCGATAATTCATCTTTATCTTTATTGCTTATCAGCTTTTGGGATAAATACGCAGATTCAGAACAGTCATAAGATCTGGATTCATAACACACTGGAATTTTATACAATCCATTTAAGAATTCATATTCTCCCGAAAATTTGTTAATTACATCCATATATACCACCCTATTAATTGATATTATAAAATATTTGGCTATGCGTATAAGAATCACATAGCCAAATAAACCGATTATTTAAAATACATTTTCGTCAAAATTAATGTCGCATAATTTTGAATTTTTAGCAACAAACTCAGGCGGATAAAGGGTTTCTTTGCTATACACATTTAATCCAGGAATTGCTTCGAATATTCCATTGTATTCAATATAAGTGTCAAGTTTTGAATCAATGTAATACTCTGCCGATCTTGGGCAATCATTCCATTCTGATTCATAAATCCAATATTTTGCTGGGTCTAAGCGCATAAGAAGCCTAGATATAATTACATTTTTTTCTGTTTTTACCTTTTCGTCTTTTTTTGTTACTGCGGTAGTTCCAGTCGTCGTCGTATCTGTTTTTTTTCCTACCGCACCAGTAGTTGTTCCTTTACCATAAGTTTTTCCAGTATTATAATACCCATATGTCTTTTTGATATACGGATATCTAGTAGCCGAATCTTTTAGGATAAGTTCTTTTGCCCACTTAACATTTCTGTTTACGAAATACATAACAATGAACTCGTATAATGTGTGTGGGTTATAATATCCGGAACTTAAGTTAACAGCCGCCACTTCAAGATGTGGTGCGACATATGATATATCTGAACATGAACCCCATGCTGTTTTAAAACCAACTGAATTTACAAAAGTTTCAAACTTTGAATTATCACAATCATAAAACACAGAATCTTCACTACCTTTTCTGTCAAATTCTATGATATAATTAACATCCGGCTTTATATCTGATTTGCAAAACGCCTTTGCACCAACACAACCAACTTCTTCTTGTTCACAGAACAACACATGGCATTTTAATTCTTTGATAATTTCAAGAATCATATATACACCACATCTATCATCACCGCCAACACCGTTTGGCGATACGATAAATCTCCCGTCTTTAGACCAACAAATTGGTGGTGCTAGATTCTTATGAACTGTATCCAAATGTGCAATCAATAGAACGGGGATTTCGCCCTCGGCATAAAGATAGCCTTTATCTATTTGGACATTGTCATAATTTTTACACAGTAAGTCTCGTAATTCTTCCTTTAGTGGCATCTCATCTAATGAGAGAATTTTTTCCATTTCCATATTTTTCTACCTCTTTCCAATTTCAGATTAACTACCAACTTATAGAAATAGCCTTGCGCCTCATCAAGCGCAAGGCTATAAACTAGGAAGGTAGTAAAAAAATGAATTATGTCAAGCACATTTTGGTGCTCAATGAGGGACGCCGTATAAACATTGTTGCTTGGGAGGCGTAGGTGTCAATGTCTATAACCGTATCCCTCATTCAGCACCAAGGTGCTGAATTTTTAAATTACTTCTTTTCTGGTGTTTCTGTTACTACTGGTGCTACTGGTGCGATACCACCGAACAATCCACCGAATGGACTTGCTCCGCCACCAAGCATTGACATCATCATAATATCCTTGATGCCACCGCCACCGCCAAGACCTCCATCACCCATTAGAAGAAGTGGAAGCATTGGGTTGGATGCGAATGGGTTAGCACCTGCGCCACCTGCCATTCCAGAAAACATCATTAGCTTAAGCATATCGTCTTTTCCACCCTGTTGCATTAGAAGCATTGGAAGCATTGCTGCCATCTGTGGATTGTTTCCTGCTCCACCCTGCATTGCCTGCATTAACATGAATGTTGAAAGTAGGCTGTCGTCACCGTCATTATCCATGAACATCATAGCCATCATAGGGTTCATCTGACCACCTTCACCGCCTAATCCTTCAAACGGGTTGAATAATTTAGGAATAAATGAAGTCTGCATTAATACGTGTGTTGCTACTGTTTCAGTGGAAACTGCACCGCTGTACTTCTGAATCTGAATCTGGGAATCTTCGATCTTTGTAATCATTCCGTAAGTGTTGTTTCTCTTAATAATATCGCCTTCTTTTAATGCAGTGATTGCAGTTGGGATACACATAAGCGGAATTGTCTTAACCATGTCCGGCATAGTTTCCATAAGCTGTTTCTTACCGTTGATAATGATTGCCTTATCCTTGTTGATATAAGCCAGTTTACCTGTCATTAAATCAATACCGAAATCAGCAGTCTTAACTAAATCGAATCCCATACCCTTAAATAATCCATCAAATTTCATACCCTTATTCTCCTTTTCACTTCTTACATTTGTGTTAACTGTTGTTCTTGTTGCCTTTGGTGCGGATACATGTGAATAACTTCCTCTGTATTCATGCACTCTACCTGACCAATCTGACTGATAGTTTACGAAAGCAAGTGTTTTATTGCCCTTAATCTTTACATAAACGTCATCATGGTTGTAGTATTCACTAGAATCTAGTGCCTTACCACTACTGAAAGCAGTGATACCATTTTCCAAGCAGATATCAATGAATTCATCAAAGTCTCTCTTGCTTGTGATGTGGAAATAATCATTCTTTCCTTTGAATTGTAATAAATCTTTCATATTACAACCTTCCTTTCTTTCTTTGTTTTGTTTGTTTTAACTTACTTACTTATTATACAACATCGCAACCAGTTTGTCAAGTTTAATCTATTTGGTGGCGGTGGAAGTATCGGTTGTGTTAACCAACTTACAAATATATTATATCATTTATAAGTTAGTTTGTCAAGTCAACATCAATTTATTTAAGCTGTATTTTTTTTAGTTAAGTTGTTGACTATGTATTTATTATATCATACATTATTGTGTATGTCAAGCACAAACATCTTATTTAGTTTGTGTTATGTATTTGGCAACCCCTTATCCATATATTAATTATACAACATATGGACGGGATTGTCAAGCTATCCTTATTTATTGAATCATACATCCTGCAGCTAATACGCCGAATATTGATGACCAAAATAATCCAATTACAACTATTTCAATAGCTACAAAAATTAGATTGGCTTTAAAGTAATTAGATTTACTTGGATTTACATTTTTACCAAATGCCCAAACAAAAATCATTACAATATTTACGATTGGAATACACATAATAAGAAGTGTAATTAGCCATTCTTTCAAAGATACTGGAGTGTTTTTATCGCAATCATAACACATTATTAAACACCTCCTTTATGTTTATTTTTGGCAGTCGTTATTTCATATTAATATTATATAATATAATTTAACGACTGTCAAATCAAGATATTATTTTGCGCAACAGATGAAGTTTCCTCTTTCACGCATAATCTTACCGCAATTAGGGCAAACAAGTTCTTTTACACCAATATCATAATATACCCCTCTTTTAAGTTTGTCTATTGTAGGCTTGTGAACAAATCCATATCTAACGCCTTCATTGTATGATAATTTATCCGTTGGATATGAGCCTACGCAACTAGTCCAGTTATCTTCAACTTCACAATATTTTGTGATTTTATTCATAAGGAATTTCAGTATCTTATCTTGTAATTCCTTACTTTTTGCGTTTGCGCCGCCATAACCACCATCTATTCCGATAGCACCGTTGGTTTTATCCATAAACAGAAGATATCTTACCTGCATTGATACATAATCCCATGTAAATCCATCAAGATTATATTGGACTTCTTCATTACTACACTTATAGGCAACTAATGAACCTTCGTCTGTCATTTTTGACAAAACAACATTATTGTAGCCTGTGCACTCCGGTGATATTGCCATACATGATTTCCAATTATGCTGATTGGTACTCATCATTAAGAAATCGCATGGGTCAATAGAGATATAAATACTACCTTTAATTGTTTTCGTCTGCATAACTTTTGATAATTCTATGTCAAAAGTATGTCTTGCCTTAACAATGGTGCCGTCGCCCAATTCTCTTTCGACTTTATATCCTTCGTCTTGAACAATTTCAGATAAGGCGGTACTTAATCTTCTACCTTTGGTTAGATAGATAGTCTTGTATAGATTACGCACATATTCCTCTTCTTTGTTTTTTGATCCATGAGCAAATTCCGAGAAAGAATTGCTAATATAATCTTCTGGTCTGAATAATTTTAACAACAATGCGAACTGCCGATACTGTTGACATAACCTGTTTATTTCAAAAGCCATCTGTTCTGTGCTCATGGTTAAATCTACTTCTTCTGTAATTTTCAAACTATGGTCAAATAATACAAATTGGTCATACTTTGAATAAGCCCATTTTTCCAAATAACTATTAACCATATCCATAGATACTGTTATCTTTCCCTTGTTAAGATGGGAGGCACCAACTGACATCATTTTCTGCATTTTTTCTTTATCCACCAGTCCTATCATTTCTGATAGGACTTTCGGATCTTTTTTACCTGCGTGTATTCTGACTAAATTTGACATTCCAAACACCCTGCTTTCTATTTGTTGTAGCAGTCTTCGCACAATACGGAGCTGTTTCTTAGTTCTTTTCCACATTTTAAACAATAAACCCTCGCACCATCTACAATTTTTGATTTGGAGATATCTGCATCTTTAATGCCGACATAATCCATCTTAACGGTGTCACCGTAAGAACCTCTTAGGCTTCTATAGTTTGAAATATCAGAATAATAATGCTCAGTAAATTTGGATTGATATCTTGTAAGATTATCGCCATAGTTAGCCCACTTGTTTTCGATTCCAAGGTAGCTTGCCAATAATTCTTCGAACATTTCCCTTACCTGTGTTCTTAGGTCGTCAGAAGTTGTTCTCTTAGGATATTCTCTGCTGAAAATCATGGTTGTTGTGTCTTGGTCGATAGAAATTAACTGTCTGAATGACTTTGAATTTCCAGAGAATGCATTTTTCTTGAAGTCAAACGTCTTTGGTGAATCCCCATCACGATACATACCTTTGTCATAAAGATATTCTTTACCATTGTGCTTGTATGCTACAACAGTATTTTCATCAATCATATACATAAATGATGATGTTGGGTGACAACCACTTACCGGACTGTGACATGAACCCCAACCATGCATACTGATTGCATGTGTCATATAATCGTATGGGTCAATAGATATAGTTAAGAATCCTTTAACGGTTCTTTCCTGCATAACAGCGGAAATGTCGTTATCAAATTCTTTATCACCGAATAATGATAAGAATTTTGACACCTTCATGCCTTTTACAAAATCGTCGCCGAAGTAAGTTCTGAAATCCTGCACGTCCTGCATCTTATTGTCAACGAAGCATTTAGGTGCGATTCTTACCAAATTCAATGCATACTTAGGATATTTTCTGATAAGTTCGTTAACAAGGCAGTTCATTTCATTTTCTTCCATAGCATATTCGATCTTCTTAGATACGGATAAATTTCTATCCATAGCAAGATAATAAGGCGCTTTTGACCTAGCCCATTTTTCAAGATACATATCAAGAATTTCTTCTGGAACATTCATAGGCTTTCTTCCAACTGACATTGGAATTTGGAACTGCTTTCTTAAGGTTTCTCTGTCAACCTTTGAAATCATTTCCTTGATTAATTCATCATTAACTTCTGGCGCAGCCTTTTCTCTTAAAGAATAAGTGATTTTCTTTTCAACTTCCTTTTTAGCGCAAGGATATTTTACATGCTTTAAGCATACATTGATGAAATCTTCATCTGTAAGTTCCTTGCCCTTATATCCTGCATCTGCAATAATCTGTCTAACCCTTGCAACTGTTGGAATCTGTGCAATGAAGTCATTTCCCGTTTCAATACCATAAATTGTGGTATCTGTGGTTACAAAACCCCTTCCGGAAAGGTAATAGGCAAGGTCTGATTCGTCAATTCCTTCTGCCTTTAATTCTTCCTGTGACTTAATGACAAGGTTGTCACCTTCTGTTAAGTCCTTTAAATGTTCTGGTAACTTAGAATTGTCACATTTCTTTAGGTTTGCGTTTTCTTCTAATTTCATTCTGATTTCCATGTTTTTTTACTCCTCTTAATTCTTCTTGTTTTCTTGTTTGCTTTTTTGTTTATATTATTATTATAGCACTATCAGATGTGCTTGTCAAGTTTAATAGTAGTCGTGAATATTATTTCCACTCCATCCTGTTCCGACACCTGTTCCGTATGATTTAATCTTTGGTTGATAGTCAAAAATTACATCCTTATCCGCTTCTTGGATAATTTTTAACAGTTTTTCGGTAGTAGAAAGCATTGTTTCAACGTTCACAATTTCGGATGTTTGGTGTTCGCCTTCAAAACCACATGATAAATTAACACCTGCAACATCAAATTGGTCGCATAAGATGCAAATATCGGTTCTTGTTCCCTGTGCCGTATCAAAACCGTATGCATTGATATATTTTTCAAAATCCTTGTTACCACAATTGTAGTATACAGAATCATTTTTGTTTCTTCTGTCAAGTTGAACAAAAAATCTTACGTCTTCCATAAGGTTTGCGCACTCTTTTTTCAAAAATTCACACGCAATCTTGGTTGATGCACTACCACATTCTTCGTCTGTTGAAAAGAATAGACTTGGTAAACCTGCGCCTTCTTCTAAGGATTGCAATATTTTTAAAATAATCCATACGCCACATCTGTCATCCCCACCGATTCCTTGTGGTGAATGAATAATCAGCTTTTCAGCTTCACTAAACATATCCCGAACCGGTTCTTTGTGAACAGTATCAAGATGTGCACATAAACATACCGGACTTGTTCCTTTAAAATAAGCCCACCGTGGGAAATATACAACATTTTTTTCGTCATACAATTCAGATAACTGTTCGTATAACCAATCTAACAGATCATAAGTGTTTGCTTGACATAAAAGCTTGAAGCCTTTGTAATTAAATTCCATAACTTTCCTCCCATTATAAAATAGCTTTCCATGAAACCTTTTCAGCCAATAAAATTGACTTTTTATTCACATCTACCTTTTCGGCACCTACTGATTTTTGCTTAAGTTCTACCACATTTGTAGACGCTGTAGTCGTCGTAAAAGTATATTTGCCGATTTTTGAGTCTAAAAGTGCTTTAAAGGCTCCTTTGTCGATTAAGTCCTCTAAATCTATTGTATAGGATAAATCGGATAAAATCGTAGCTTTCCTATTTACGGCAAAGCTCATTTCACCTTTATTGTTTAACTGCATCATTACAAATTCATCAAGCATTGGATTCATAACTTTTTCGAACTTTGTAATTGCATCGTTATCAATATCGGCAGACTTAGACATCATAAATCTTCCAATCATATTGAACCTACATGGTCTGTAATCATTGTTGAACGTAGAATAAGAAACCCGTGACACATAATCTTCATCAAAGTTACACATAACCCACTCATTTACATTTTGTGGCGGAATATATATATCCTCAACGATATATTTTTTGCCCAACTTTCTAATTAAACAAACCCACATTAAGTTTGTTTTAATGTTTTCTGCAATATACTTAAGCATTGCATACACCTGTGGTTTTAGAACAATTTCTGGTTCTGGATGTTTGTACTGAATTTTCAATGTAAATTCCTCCCTTTCATTTGGTTCTTGTTTCTTACTTATATATTTATTATAACACTTTTCATAAGACGTGTCAAGTCAACTATCTTTATCTTTTTGTTTGAAAGCTGTCACTATAGATGATATCCCGCTACATATAGCAAGTATCGGAATCCATCCTAATAGTAAAAAATACAATAGAAATAAAGTTGTATTATCACTCAACTTAATATCCTCCTTCTATTATATAATTGATACGTTATAATCTATGCCATATAAAAACATATCTAACGAATAGTTATACCCACCAATTCTAATATACCCATTTTTAGACCACTCATCTTCTTTGAAGACAAATCTAGTGAATTGATGTGCGTATTGTCTCATTTCAGAAGTAAAAGAACAATATATATTTGTTGCATATATCATATCTTCGACGGCTTTAAGTTTTAAAACATCACCGTCTTTAAGATCTTTGAACCGCTCTTTTGTTTCCGGATCTCTTTGATTACTCAACATTTCCCTAATCTTAAATGAACACATATAATAATATCACTCCTTTGCAAAAATGTCAACTATATATGGTTTTTTGTCATAAACATATATATTTCTACCTTCTTTTTCATAGAAGTCATTTGACGCACACTTAAAATTACCGGAATCGCTTATTGTAACACATAGATGATTTCCATACTTATCACAATAATACGACATTTCTCGTTTATGCGGTATTCCTTTTGTCAATAGAAATGCACAAAATATTCTAAACGAATCAAAACTTGCAAATCTTACTGCGATTTCTTTAGATTTCAATTTTTCATATAAAGCAATTTCATTCATATTTACCTCCCACCCATTTATAATATATCAATAACATATGGATTTGCTTCTAATCTTCTTAATGCAATATTTGGTATCACATACGGAATTTCTTTAAATGTAGAAGTTGAACCATTTGTATATTTTATTTCAAACCTAGCATCAACTAGGTTTAAATGGTCATACATAGTTCCACTTAAGCCATAAAAAAGCGTTCCCTGTAAGCCATACGCAGTGCGTTCATCTTCCGTAAAGGTTTTTTTTACCAAATCTGTAATAGCATCAAATGATAAAAACCCAACAATGTCACCGTCTTTAAATTCGTAATTCATATTACACCTCTATAATATCATAACAGACTATTAGTTGTCAAATGTTTTCAAATCATCTTCTACTGAATACATATATTCAATATTTGACATATTTCTTGCTGTTTTTGTGTTCCCATTATATGTCATTAAACCCATTTCATAAGCAGACAGTAATTGACCAGTCTTAGGATGATATTGGGTTATATTTCCATGTGACCATGCAGAAACGCACTCTTGGACATAATAATACGTTCCTAACTTTATATTATCGTGATAATCAGAAAGATTATACGATGAGAGTCCAAGTTGCTCTGCGGCATATTTCGCCGTCGCAGGCATTAACTGCATCATACCAGTTGCACCAAATTGTGATTTTGCCCCAGGTTGAAACTTACTTTCCACATCTATTATACTTGAAATGGTCAATGGATTTATATTATTAGCAACAGATTCTGATATTATTACATTAACCATATCATTAACAGTTTCTGCTGTAATTTGCACACCAAATTCAGAATAACGTTGATATATTTTTTTAGCTATTTTATAATGAACATCTTCTGTAGTATTTCCGCCACGAGATACGCCACTGTATGACAATACAGTATTTGGAATATGGTCTGCGAATTTTTCCAAGATTTCTCTTTCGCTAACACTGAATTTATCCAAATTTATACGTTTAGTTATTCTTTTTGGCTTATTTTTTTTAGCATTCTTGCCAACATTATGAAAGACCTGTGTTAATTGAGAATTTTTATCTACAACAAATCTATTTATTTCAGAACATCCAAGCATAGTTAACAACGCTATACTTATAAGAAGTATAATTACTGCATCTTTTACTCTTGTTATCATATAACACCTTGCCTTTCCATATGAATTATTTTCCTTTTATTATTATTTTACCATTAACGGATATATTGCTAATTATATATTTCGAATTATTTACAAACACATCTTTGTTGCGTTTAACGTTATATACATTCTGATTTTTCTGTGATATTTTCGTAGGAACATTTGATAAATCAATACCTTTAAGATTTAAAGCCATTTCTATCTTTCTGATAGACTGCTTTATCATCGTTCTTTCACCTAAAAGATTTCTATATTCAGATACAACCTGTGCTATTTTATGCGCCGGCATTTTACAAATTACCGGATTCAAGACATGACGCATATCATTTTCCCGTTCAGATATTACCATTAACTGCTTTCTTAAATCAGCAAGTTCTTTCCGTAATTCTACGGTTAATTCTTGCATTATATCTAATTTATTTTCAATAGTTACATTATCCATTATCATTTACCTCCCAAAATGACATAATAAGCAACCATTATATTGGTTACTTATTGTAATATTTTTTAATTATTTCAAAGTCAATTGGTTTATATCCAATTTTCTCTACACTTATATTATAGTATAAATTCAGATCATTGTCAAGTTTTAATTCCATATTAGTGTCATGCAAATGACCATGAACATTAACGTATGGCATCGTTTTGTTTAAAAATACTGGTTTATGTGACAGGATGTAAAAACCATCCATGATAATTGGATATTTGTAAACTTCTTTAAATCCAGCTTCAAAGTATTTGCCAACTGATTTGTGGTCATGATTTCCAAGAACAATCTTATGTTCACCATTCAGTCGGCTTAAAATGTAACTTATTCTTTCCGTATTACCAAAACAAAAATCACCAAGATGAATTACAACATGACCATTTTTAACGCAAGAATTATGATTTTTAATTAATTCCTCATTCATTTCATCTACATCTTTAAATGGTCTGTTGCAAATATCTATAATATTACTATGAAAGAAATGTTGGTCGCTGATTAGCCATATCTTATTCATATCTTTACCTCCAAATTTATGTAATGCCCATGTAGGGCATTATTCCAACCAATCACCTTTAAGATGATAAAAAACCGCCACCAAGACTGCGGTTAATATTATCCAGAATATCCAAAATAAGACGATACCCACATTAGTTTGGTAACTATCTATTAATTCTTGGATTGTTGCAGACGTATAATGATAATCTGTATTATTTATTGTATTGTTTTTTAAGTTTGTAAAAATGATACATTTATGCTTTGGTGTAATTCCATAATATACATACCTAACATCGCTGTCATTATCATCATAAATCGTTTCAATATATTCTGATGATGGCATTTTAAATTTATCTATTGGAAATTTTACACCAACAAACGTAACATTTGTGCTTTGTAAATGTTCTTCGCCGGCATAATCCCAAGTCCAATATGTTTCTGTATGTGAATGGGTATGACCGTTTGAATCTGTTGTGGTTACAATCCGTGTGTGCATCGTATATTCTTCACGTTCTTTTTTAACATACATATATTTGTCTTTGCTATTAAGTTCGGGGAATGTTACAGTATCAATAGCTTCAACTGTTCCTTTGACAAAAGCATTTCCAACATCTGTTGACATACCATATTCAAATATATCGTGATTAGTAATTTTTAATGCTTTGTTATATACCGCCATCTTATCATTATGTGCGTCATTGATTTTTCCACCAATGACGACACCAATAATAATCATAATGGCTACGATTGCAATACTTGCAAGAATTTCTCTTTTGGTAATTTCAAGGTAGTCATCAAACATCTTTTAATCCTCCTTTAATAAATCTTGTGGGGCAGTTGAAGGTGCATTATAATCAAGATATTTGAAGTCTAATACTTCATATCCAGACCAATCTAAAAACACTCTCGTTGGAAATTTTCTAACTGTTCTATTATATTTCTTAACTTGGTCATTATAATTAGATCGATACTCTGCAATAAGGTTTTCTGTAACCGACAGTTCATTCATAAGAGTCTTATAGTTTTGATTTGATTTTAAATCCGGATATGCTTCTGAAACGGCGGTAATAGCCATTGATACGTTTTCAATATCACCAGTTTTACCCCTATTTTCTGCTACCGCTTTAAGCGTATCTGATTCATGTTTGTCATATTGCTTAACACAATCTGCTAAATTATATACTAAATCTACTCTTCTTTTTTCCTGCACCTTAATATCCGACTGTGCAGTATTTACCTGTTCTTCCATAGATATAGCTTTGTTTTGCGAACCCTGCACAATAAAAATACACATTCCGCATATTGATGCAATAATAACTGCAATAATAATTGCCAACTTTAACTTACTCATTTATTTTCCTCCTTTTTATCAATCAACATATATATAGTATATCATTTGCATATATAAATGTCAAATTATATTAAATCTACAGTATATTCTGAAATCTTTTTTATTGAAAAGCCATATATTCCATATGGCATACATGATGATTTTCCATTTTTTGATAGATAATATAACTCTGTCCCTTTAGGGTGTCTAGAGTTGCTATTTTCAATATTTATAACTGTATATTTCGCACCGATATTTCCACCTAATACTTTATCAGAATTATAATCGGAGTTTATATTTACTATAGCGCTACGAACAATACTTTTAGATCTCTCACTTCTTAATGTTGCTATCTTATTTTCCGCATCAGAAATAGCAATATCTCTATCCAGTATAACTATGCTATCACCGATACTTATGTCATCTTTTATTTTTTTCATAAATAATATCACCTCTATTCATTGCTTTTTGAAATCATTGAAAAAAAGACATCTTCGTTTATTATTTTAATACCAAGTTTTTTAGCTTCTTCGTTCTTTGTGGATTTCGAAGTCACATCATTGTTTATCAAATATAACTCGCCGACTTTTGGCTTGCTTACTGATTTTACAAACTTTCCTCCCATCTCTTGTATTAATTTGACAAGATTTGCTCTTCGAATCTTGTTTAATTCACCAGTAACAGCAAATACTTTTCCAGACAACACATTTGAAATAACTTCTTCTTCTTTTTCAACTTCAAATGATAATTCTTTTGAAAGATTTTCAACCAATGATATATTTAAATCAAGGTAGTCAGAAATTGCACATTCGGTGATTGCGCCAACATCTTTTATGGTGCACCACTTAAAGAAGCTATAATAATATTCTATAAATTTAGATATATCACCAGAGCAATAATCTGATATTTTCTTACAGGTTCCTCTGCCGGTATATGGAATACCTAAAGATGTTAAAAACTTGGTTAATGTCGTATTTCTACTTACCTTTATTGCAGACATAAGATTACTATACGACAATTCACCAAATCCTTGGAGGTTTACAATTAAAGCCTTATTTTTCGCCCACATTTCATCATCGTAAATATCTTCTATTTTATGAAGTATTCCAAGATCAACGAATCTTTCTATTGTGCTTTCACCTAAACCATCAATGTCCATTGAATCCTTTTCAGTAAAGTGTATAAGCGTGTTTATTAGTTTAGCCTTACATCCGCTTGTATTTGTGCAATGAAGTGTCTCGACACCGTCATTTTCAACAATATTAGCTTTGGCGCCACATATTGGACACACTTCTGGTATTTCACAATTATTACTTTTGGTAAGATTTTCATATATCTGCGGAATTACCTTATTCGCCCTGTATACACTTATAGTATCACCAATACCTAATCTTAATCTTTTTACGATTGATACATTATGAACACTCGCTCTAGTTGTCATTGCGCCATCCAAATCAACTTCTTCAAATATGGCAACCGGATTAATTAACCCTGTTCTACTTGTATTCCATTCTATGCCAACCAATTTAGTTTCATATACTTCATCTTTCCATTTCAGCGCCATCCTGCAATTTTCATATTTTGACGTTTTACCCAAGCTTATTGAATATGGAATACTATTATACTCAAATACTATTCCATCAACTGGATATTTATATTCTTCTGGATTAAATAATTTAATAGAATCCTCTACGCCAAGTAAACATCTTTCTACAACAGTAAAACCAAAAGATTCAAGTAGTCTAAAATTGGTTTCTTTAAAATCATTGCCCAAGTCAGTAACACATTCAAACAGGATGAAGTCAAGATTTCTTTCTTTAACCAAGGCAGTATTAAGTTGTCTAATTGTTCCTGCGGCTAGATTTCTTGGGTGCGAATATTTTTTATCAACATCCATATTTTCGTTTATCTTGTTGAAGTTTTCCCAAGAAATAACACATTCGCCACGAACAACTAGTTCACCTTTTCTTGGTATTGTTGTTGGCAGGTTTTTTATAAAAGATGCCTGTGCTGTAACATCTTCCCCATATTCACCATTTCCGCGTGTTAATGCTTGAAATAATTTTCCATCTCGATATGTTAATACTAATGTCAAACCATCTAATTTCCAACTTGCATATGACATTTTCTTGGTTGCAAAATTTTTAATTATTGAAACATCTTTTGTTTTATCACAAGACAACATTGGTTTCACATGCTTAACAACTGGCAACGATTCAAGAATTCCACCCTCTATATTTTTAGTTGGCGAATTAGACATTATGATATTCATTTTGTTTTCCAAGTCTAGTAATTCAGCATAATAATCGTCATACTGCTTATCTGTCAATACTGAATCATCATATTTATGATACATTATTGATGCATTATTCAAAATCTTAATCAATGTATGCATCCTTTTAACATCTTTTAAATTACTTGTTTCCATTTTTCTTCTCCCTCTATAATAATTCTACATTATAATCACAAGTTTTAATTCCGGCAAATTTATTATTCCATATACTCGCCACTTCTTCTAAATTCATACATAGGTGAATGTGTGACCAATCATCATAACGTCCTGGATAATATCTTGATATAACATTGTATTTCGTATAAAGTTTTACTTCATAGTAATTTGAGTGTCTTACGTTATTAATAGATACATTTGGATATTTCCCTTTATTATCCTTATATACTATTGCTGTAATTTTATTAAAAGTTAGCTTATATGAAATAAGACGCCCGTGATTACATTTTGATTTAAATAATTTAAACATATTCGTCCACCTTTTTAACTATACTATAATTATATCAAAAAATACCAAGAATGTCAAGTTCTTGGTATTTTAAAAATTATACTAAATTTAATTCTTTTAATTTTGGCAATATTAAATATTCTAATTCTGGACAATATACATATAATGTTTGATATGCATTTAAGGGCTTATCTGGTTTGGTAAATCTTGCACTTTCCCAATCAATAACCATTGACAAAATATCCTTATGTGTTCTTTTATGATGCGAGGAATACCATCTGTGTATATTATTTATGGTATTAGTTCCTAAAAACGGAAGAAATGCATACATTAACAATTTATCTGCATCATGAAACATGCTTTTAAATCTAAATTTTCCTGTAAGGTTCTTTTCGCACTTGCAAAATGCTACAATGTGTTTACTGGTATACGGGATATGCGCATAGCTATTTTTAATGTTTTTTATAATATTAGTCAATTAAATTTATCCTCCATTATTCTTTATGTATTCAATAAAATCATCCCACAAACCGTTATAGTATATGAAATTCTTAGCCGGTATTTCTGATGCACTTAATTTGTTTAACAGATTGTTTTTCTGCGTTGTCTTTGAAGTTATAAATTCAATATATATTTTTTTGTATTTAGAAATTGGTATTTTTAACTCTTTTCCGATATTCGTAAATTCTTCGCTTTTAACATCCGGTATATCATATGTTCCTGGAAGGTTTTTTATATCTGTTGGTGAAGTAGTATAACCCGCTTTCAAAAAATTACAATATGCATCAACCGCATCAATATCCTTCATATCGAATGTTAACACGACTTCTGCATCAGTTACATCGTAATCAATAACAACATTTTCTGATTTTAATTTATCCAAAATGGAATTTCCACTTTTCAATGAAAATATATATAACATATATATGTTATCATAAGAATGGTGAACTTCGCAAATTCCTTTTTTCCCCGATAAATAATAGTCATCAAAATTTGGGTCAAGTGCCCAATTTTCCAATCTTGGAAAATCGTTTGTAACAGTGTCATATTTAGCAAATATCCTATACCCTAAATCTTGCAGTTGAAATATGGGATTTTCATATTCTGTTTCTAATTTTTTTTTCTTCATATATAATTAATCACCTCCTATTTCAATGATACATTATATTGTTCTCTTTTAACACTATACTTATTGATTCTCCAAGACTTATTACCATTCCAAACTTCACATTCATAATCTTCTGGTTCTGTTAAAATAGTGTCATATTGAAGCAATCTATTTTTATCAAAAAATCTTGCCCAAACTTTCAGTTCGCTAACTTTTCCTGTTCCAAAACTCATGCATTTCAAAATATATGAATAGATTTTTGACTTATCTCTTGTATATAACGGCTTTATGTTCACAATCAATAATTTATACCTATCCTTTGGACTATTAGTTTGGAAACTTATATATCCTAAATATTCTTGTTGCCAAGCCACCTTTGTTTTTATTTCAATATCTTTCATATCTTGTTCTTTAATGTATGATTCACATGATGATAATATCGTATGTATATTTAACTTTCTATACGTTTTACCAGATTCGGTTAATTCTGAATTATTTTCAACAATTTCTCTTAAATATTCTACGCCGTTTAATTTATCATATGAAATTTGCTTTGCTTCACCATTTTTAAAGAACGTAAATACATTTACTATGGTTAATAATTCCTTAATATTTCCAAATTCAGAAAAGAATTCTAATTTAATAAGAATATCCAACTGTCTTGCATCAATTTCTATCTTATTTATATCTAACAATAATTCCATAAATGTCTTATATTTATTATCCCTTAGTGAATATAATCCTTCTGCGCATTTTTCAGATAAGAACTTTATAGATTGTAGACCTTTGTATATAACTTTATTTTCTTTATCAAACATATAGTCGGCTTTTGAATGTCTGAATTTTGGCGATGATACTGTAATTCCGAATATTCTCATTTCATCTAATAATTTAGACGTTCTTTCTTGGTCGTCTTTGTATATATTTAATACAACTGCAAAATATTCCATTGGATAATTCGCTTTTAAATAAGCACCATATACGGAATCATATGCGTAACCAAGAGCATGTGGGCTATTAAATCCATAAGCTAAACAATCTTGTATCATTGTCCATATTTCATCAAATTTATCAATACTACCAGTTTTTTTAATCCAGTTTTCTCTTAAACCCTCTTCTAGTTTATCAAAATCAGATTGTTTAATTTTCTTTTTAGATATTTTTTTGATTAAACCAATAGAATCTGCGGGTGAAATTCCAAGCCATTCAAAATATTGCATCAAATTTTCTTGGAATAATACGTAATGGTCAGTATGTGTAAATAAATCATCCATTTCTTTTACACCATTTGTATATGGCTGTCTGTTTATAAATGTATCACGCCAAGAATTGAATGATGGTCTTATTGCCGCGCATAGTTTAGCGATATCTTCTATACTTTTTGGTTTATATGTTCTGGCTAACTGTGTCCCCCAATGAGAATCGACTTGGTTGACGGTGCAGGTTAATCCTTCGCTATAAATATTCCAAACTTTTTCATCTAATCTACTTCTTAGTTCTTTAAGTGATAAAATTGGTTGGTCTATCATATTGAACACTTGTGATATAATGTCCCATACTGAAACTACTAAATACGAAATACCGTTGCTTTCACAATACTTTAACACATTTTATTTCAAATGTCGGACTAGACTATTCCTTACGCATAGTATAAATACCTTAGCGTCACCTATTATAGTCGTTGAAGGTCTTTATTAATATCTTTAAATTTAATATACATTCTATATTTTCTATCTATATAAATATTGGCATCTTTATACAGATAATCTAGTATGGTATTTATGTCTGATCTACATGACGTGACGCATGTATAACATACATTGCCTTCTTTTACTATTTTGGTATGAAGATTAAACATATTATATATATACATAACAACATCATATGTTCCAGTATACCCCAGATGATATGTATGTTTTTTAAAATATGGGTATTTATATATTCTAAAACTACCATCCCCATCAAACATACCTCTAATAAAATATCGCTCTAATTCTTTAGGTATTGACTCGAGTATTTTTTCAATATTTACATAATACGATTTTCTATTATTAAACCCAATGTTAATTAAGTCGTCACATATCTTTTTACACGTTATATTTAATAATGCATTGTTGTCTTTATATTTTATATCCCCAGAGTATTCTAATTCTTTTTTTATTTGATGTAGAATATTTTCGTCAGATTTAACACAAGCAAACATTAATGCGTTATGTCCAACGTGGGCGTCTGCTAATATATATCCTAATATATATGCATTCGTTTCAGTCGCAACACTGGTAAAGTAATCAGTATTCAAATCATAGAATGAATTGCTTCTTTCCTTGCCTGTGTATATGTCAAAATATCTTAACCATCTTAATATTGTATCTGACCCACAGTCATAATATTTTGAGATTTTAGCCGAACTCATTTTTTCAATAACGTGCATATTATACATATTATCTTTTTCTTTTTCCCAAAATTCTAAACTTCCGTTGCTTTTATGAATAAAACCCACTCCTTCCATATTTTTAATTTGCCAAATTTGTATATTATTATATTAATAAATTTCCATGCTCGTTATCCATTGCAATAACCCTTAGCACCTTATTTCCATAAGGCTTTTATTTCAGCTTAGGTCATATATTTATTTTTTTCTGCTTTCGCAACATTCACGCATATTGTTACCAATTACGTTGTAGTATAAATATCTTTAGGAACTTCGAGCAGTTTAAGGTGTTGTACTCCACTATATTTCTATAATGGACGACTAAAATTAATCATTCTTTAGATATTTCCAAGTATCGGCCTCGTCGGATGTTATAATTGTGCAATAATTTTCACCAAGTTTAACAATTCCTAATTCTTCTTCTATATCACCATCGAATAGCAGATATGAACATGGATGGATTGATGCGCTTACTATTGTCCCCGACATTTCTTCTGCTTGTGCAATAATATCTTTCCATTTTTTATCATTTCTATATCCATCTATATTTTTAGCCACTTCATTGAAATCATCAAATTCCATGCCCATACTTCTACAGATATTTCTAAAAGATTCACTTATCTGCATTGTGCCATATGCCATCATTGGTAAACAACCCAATTCACCAAGATAATCTTTACTTGCCCTTACAAATGGCTCTTGTGCTACTACATTTAAATCTATATCTGGATAACTGTGATTTTCTAATGTTCTTGCTACGGACATAAATCTAACTGGATATATTGGAATCTCTGTCGTAAATCTATCAAGCTGTGTTAAACCCATAAGTCTATTAAGATAAAAAGCGCCACAACTTCCTCTGCCAGACCTTGTTAATATTCCGCCGTATTTCTCAATCGCATCTTTAACAATATGGTAATCAAGTATAAAATAATCAGAAGTATGCATAACAGAAGTATCTTCGACAACTTTTAAACAATCTTCTATTTCTTTATGATATTTCGGCAAATCCTTATCAGCTATACCATCTTCTATTTTTATTTTTTCAAAATTAGAATACGATAATTCCCTTAGTATTTTAAATTTTTCTTCTTCGCTCTTACCTTTATGTAGGGATGGCATTTTAGGGTCGAAATTTATGTCGATATCGTCACATAGCGCAAATATATTGGTATTTGTTATAGATAAAATAATCATTTCATTTGACAAAACACCCTGTTTCTCATATCTCTCAACCAATGTATTTATATGAGGATAGTCCAATATGAAAGAATCTTCATCATCATATTTAATCTTTTTTCCGCTTAATAATGTTTCTCTTTTTTTGCTATCTTCTGGATGGATGTAATGCGAGTCATTTGCAGAAATTATAGAAATTTCATATGTATCCTTATATTTTTCATATAATTCCAATACTTTTTTATTATGTTCAACTTGTTTTGTATGTGAATGTGCTTGAACCTCTAAAAATAATGAACTTTTAAAATGCTTCATCAATGGAATAAATATATCGTTAATACTATCATCATCTCTAATAATACCTGCGACACATGCAGTTGTTATGTAAATATCATCTGGTGAAATTTTCAATAAATCATCTAAAAATAATCTAGGTTTATAATAATAACCATTTCTATTAGCTGATGAGCTTGCCTTATTTAATTGTCTCCTTCCTTTATTTGTTCTTGCGATAAGGCATATATGATAATTGCTTCTGTCTTTTTCTAATGGGTCTTTTACAATATATCCTTCCATAGCAAATATGCATTTTAATTCGTATTTCATGCATAATTCTTTTGCTTCAAATATATCCCCACCATATCCGTGTTCTGTCGTAAAATAAGCTGTCTGATTTAATTCTTTAGCCCTCTTACAATATTCTTCAACCCTTGTATGTGTGTCGGGCGAAAATATATTAGACCTATGTGTGTGTTTGTGATAATTTTCATAGTTTTCGATATTTAATTTATTCAGCTAAATCACACTCCTTTCGATGTATAAACAGTATAACACAGTTTGACTTATTTGTCAAGACACTATATGTGGTATGTTAAAATTAACATACCACAACATTTATCATCTAATTAACTTACCACAAGCCAAACATTTTCTTGCGCCGGTCATCCTATCTACATCATCAAGGTGGTTATGTGGACAAATATTTTGGATTTGTGATAATGCACACTCATATTCGCGCTTCTTATTTTGAAAATTCTCACTTAATGCCTCAACGATTACCTTTATATTTTCGTCTGTCATATCATACCTCTTTCTATTTCTTGTTTAATTTAGCAAATTCTATTTCTCTTCTTTTTATGATTCCTGTGATTAAATCAAGCTTTGCATTAATATTTTCTAAATTACTATTTTTTATATTATGCTGTGCAAATAACACAGACAGTGCAATATCTAATGCTTTAACCTCTGATTCTGTTAATTCCAATGTGTAAGATGCCATAATAACTACCTCATATAAAAATATATGTATAACCATACTATAAGTATGGCTATATAATTATTTTCTTCCCAATATAGACAAAACCCTAATAAACAGGTTAATTATATCCATATATATCGCAGTTGCACTATCTATTGCATTATCAACTGTTTTACTAATCCTATTAGCCCTCTGCCAGTCATATCCGATATACCCACAGAAGATTAGTGCTACGATCCAATCTATAATTCCTGGATGCATACCAAATAACGACAATCCAATTTCAACGACTATAACAGCAATAAGTGATACAAATAACACGCCACCAAGTTTAGAAAATATTTGTGGAAACAACGAACTTAAAAACATCATTATCAATGTAACGGTTCCTGTAACAAATATTGCCATAAATACTACGTCTGGATTATAACGGGCAATAAAAATATTTAAAAGCAAACCGAATGGTATAACAATTAAATTATATCCTATAAAACTAATGACTGGATCGTCGCTTGAATTAACAAGATGAACACCCAATAAGCAAATTGCAAAATATGCCGCTAAAAATAATATGGGATTAACGGATTGCAAGGTAGACGTGTCAACAAACGCCACTAAAATCATATTAATAACAAAACCCCATAATAAAGTTGCTCCGATTATAATATTGTATGCCTTGTCAGATATTAAATCACACCCATAATCCCTTTTGAAAACTTCATTTTCTATCTTCATTTTAAACTCCTTTAATTTGAACAACATCTTGATATAAACATCTGCACTTAAAATCATTCGTAAACATATCGTTGTGGTGATGACCAAAATACCATTTTTTAAAGGTTACGGCTTTATACACCTCATTTAGATACATATTAAGTTCATTAGGATTAGCTTTCCATGAATTTGTTATAACTTCATTTAAAAATATTTCCGGACAATCATGTGTCAAAATGTAATCAACTTTGTAATCATGTTTTTTTAGATTTATATCCGCTATTTCATATTCTTCCTTTGAAGGCATCTCCCTACTCCACCATGATATGCCTTCCGTTCGATACATTTTATCAACAGAATATCCGCCACCCATTGTGAATAATGTTTTACCATCAATGTTAAAAACTTGACCACGCATAAGGTGGTTTATTTGTTCATTTATTATATGAATATTCCCACCATTCCATTCGGTTATTGGCAAAGTGTCTAGCAAATCATGATTTTCATGGTTGCCGTCGACAAATAATACCTTGCATGGAACATTTCTCTTATACCATCTTTCTGTAAGATGGTCTAATTTCTCATTCCATCTAACAGCAACATCGCCACCAATAATTAAATAATCATTGTATGTTAAATTCATATCAAGCAGGCAATTTAATTTATCCGTGTCATTCATACCATGAGTATCGCCGGTAAAAAATATAATATATATGCACCCCCTCCTGTTTTTTTATATGATGATGTGTTGTTACACCAAAGCTTTCAGATAAATCCAATCCTTAAAACGGTATCGGTCTGTATCGACGTGTCGCTTTCGACGCCCTCCTACTCACACTCCTTAGATGATGGCTACTTTTAAGCCTACATTTCATCATTTTTTATGGCAAGTTTACAATATTCACCATATTCTTTATTCTGTTTATTGTTCTATCTTTCCCTAAGATTTGTTGAATTTCCCAAATGTCCGGTGATTGTGTTTTGCCTGTCAAGGCCAATCTAATCAAAGAACTTACGTGTCCAACATGACCCTTATATTGCTCTGGATTCTTCTTATGGTCTTTTGGTTTTACCGCATATCCTAAGTTTGATGTGATATCCTTAACAGAATTAAACCATTCAGATTGGTCAGCATCATGATTATAGGATTCGATATATTCTTCAAGAATTTTTAAGGCATCATCCTTATCTATATTTTCTGGAACTTCGTCAATAATTTTAAGACATTCGTCAAAGAAATATTTGATGAAATCAAATATCTGGCTTGCACAGATTAAATCTTTTCTTGGTTTATCACCAGTTCTGCCCAAGTCAAGAATTTTACATACATAATCTCTACTTTTAACAAGCAACGCATATGCATCTTTGTTAAACTCTTGCGCCCAACTTACAAGGAAATCATATATCTCTTCTGCTGAAATTTTAACCATTACATTTTTCGAAACATCATCCAATTTATTCAAATCAAACAATGCACCGGAATTACCCATCTTATCTACTGTAAATTGGAATTCATCAATAGATGCATCTGGATTTGCTATGCGCCATTCTTCAAAGTTTGAATTTAGAATAGTCATAAGATATTCTCTTACAGCCGCAGGATGATAACCCAATTCCCTATAATAATCCAATGACAGTTCTGGGTCTTTTCTTTTGGAAAGCTTTCTTTTGTTGCCTTCTTCGTCAAATTTCATCAATTGTGCAGTATGGCAATAGGTCGGAAGTTCAAATCCAAGTTTTTCAAATAATTCAATATGAACCGGTAAAGTGGATAACCATTCTGCACCTCTTACGACATGCGTGGTTCTCATTAGATGGTCGTCTACTGCGTGTGCAAAATGATAAGTCGGAATGCCATTGGTTTTTAATATTACTATATCTTGGTCATTTTCTGGCATTGTTAATTTGCCACGAATACCATCTTCGATAGAAACCATTCTAATTTGTTCCTTTGGCAAATCTAAATTACCGCTTGATTTAAGACGAATTACATATGGTTCGCCAGACTTAACCCTTTTAGCATATTCTTCAAGCGAAAGATTTCTATTAACCGCCCACTTGCCATATATTCCAAAGTTTTCCTTGTTCTTTTCCTGCGTTTCATGAATTGCTTCAAGTTCTTCTGATTTTAAGAAGCATGGATATGCTAATCCTTTTAACACTAAATCCCTAACAAAACATTGATAGATTTCACCACGGTTAGATTGGTAGTAATCACCATAATCACCAACTTGACCATCCACTGTAACACCTTCATCGAAGTTCAGACCGAAATATTTCAAAGAGTTAATGATTACATCAACTGCACCCTCTACATAACGTTTATCATCCGTATCTTCAATTCTTAAATAGAATGTTCCACCGCTTTGGTGTGCTAGACGTTCATCTGCAAAAGCACCATATAAATTGCCCAAATGGATAAAACCGGTTGGTGAAGGTGCAAGTCTTGTAACCATCGCATTGTTATCTAAATTTCTATTTGGGAATTGTGATTCGTAATAATCTGGTGTTCTGTCAATTGTCGGGAATAAGATTTTAGCTAATGCTTCATAATTCATATTTCTTGTTTCCTTTCTTGTTTTCAAACTTATCTTATTATTTTAATATTTCTTTTAGCTGTTCCATCGTAACATTCAACTTTTCTCTGTCGTTAGACACAAGTTGCGTGTTTGCGTCCACCATCTTGTCAAGGATTCGTTTTAACTCTTCGGCTATAACAGCAATTCCGTTGACTTCCTTGATGTGTGCGGATTCTATTTCTAAATTAAAAAATACTATCTGCAGTTCCTTGGCGTATTTAATTGTATCCGCGTTAACTTTCCGGATATCTGCCACAACTTCTTCAAGATGTTTGTAAATTTCATTTTGTTCAGCCATCATAATCTACCTTTCTTACTGCTTTTTTTCATGTCTTTAAATTTAACTTTAGCCATATATCCCCATACAAACATACTAATAACGGAAACAATGACACCAAGCGTATAATTTGATTGTGTGAACATTGATATTGCAAAGAATAATCCAAATATTGAATATGCAACACATAATACAAACATAACGCAATTTAATTTATACATTATATTACCTCCTTCAAAAATGAAATGTGATTGCTTTATCAGCAACTCTTCTTTCGCAATCTTCTTGTAATACAAACCAATATGGACAGTTTATATATGGAATATATGCCATTATCATTTCGCCATCATGCAATCTTGGAACCCTATAAATAACCGCACCACTATCAGTTAGAATTGAATATTTATCCCAATATAAATTATAACATCTTTCGCTACAAAATGGCTTGTATCTTGAATCTACATTCGAACCCCAAAATATTTGTCTATATTGCGTTAATGATAAAAAGTCTGTTTCAGAATCAAATAATAAATTTTCACCACAATTATTACATTTAATCATAACAATACCTCTTATATTAAAGATACTTCGTATCGGCTTGAAATTAATTTGAAGTCATAATTAGTCCACACGCATCCATCATACCAGATTTTATATAATGCATTTGTATCCATTAATATTTCTTTTTTAGCAAATCTTCCGGTAAATCTTATTTCATGTGGCTTATTGTCATCAGGGATGAGATATGAAAATTCAACAATGCCATTCCCTACACGATAGCAAACTTCGTAAGTCTGATTTAATTTGAACCTACCACCTTCACTTCTAGTGCATTTTACTTTAAAAGCTATCATTACATCACCTACTTAATAATATATAATATACCGCTATAATTACTCGTTGACCCGCCAAAATGACTACGAATAAGCATAACTTCACTTGTAAGTAACTTAACGCTTAATTCACTGGTTTTGTATTTGAAATATCCAGGCATATTATACTTATGTATAAATACCTCGCCCTCATTATCACCGTATTCTTTAATGGCGTCAGACAACAAAACAATTTTCTGCACTTCTTTTTTCTTAACCATAACGTCCTCCTAAATTAAAAAATCCCACATATGCACATATATATATTAGCATTATTGCGGGATTTTGTCAAGTTTATTTAAACAATATATTCCAAAAAATATACAGCTTTTGACGAAACGTTAAATCCTTTGTTGCTTGGTCAACCATTGTCATAGGCAGTATTAGGTTCTTATTTTTTTCGAATAATCTTAATTCCTTATAGAATTTTCTATACGCTTTAGGCTTAATCATAATAACACCTCTTTAATATAATGCAAGCCACCTGTATTGGTGGCTTGCCAGTAGTAATAAAATTAAATGGATGCTAATCTTGTTGCGTTTTGAAGTAACTTAAGGTCGATTTCTGACTTAGCCTTCTTAAGTTCACTGATGTTTCTCTTAAGTTCTGTAGCCTCTACCGTCTCTACTTCCCATAACTTGAATAGTTCCTTAGTGTTCTTTCTTGTCTCATACACGAACTTGATTCCTTCTGAAATCTGGTCTAAAACTGGAAGTGTCTGTGCGAATCCGTAAACTCTAATAACTTCCTTCTTTCTGTCGTCGAAATACATATCCTGTGTCTCGTCAATTCGACCCCAAGTTCCTCTTTCATTAAAGATAGCCTTACGACCTGCTTCATCACAAAGAATAACATAGAATCCGTGGTCTCTTGTTTCAACAACATTACCAACTGTAAGGTCTCTTAAATTCTTAATCATAAATTTTGTTCTCCTTTAATTCTTATAGTTTTAACATTAATTAATGAAGTGCTTTATTGCACTATGGTGACTCTGCCTAGCTTACGTACTAGGTTTTCCAGATTGAGATTCTGACGTACTTACGTTATACTACAGAGCCATATGGTGACCTCGCCTAGTTTTACGTGCTAGGTTCCTTCGATTGAGCGTCGAATGTACTTCGATATACTACGAGGCCATGTTTTAACTGATATATTTATTATATCAGTTATGTATTTAATTGTCAAGTTTTTAATGTGCTTATTCTAAAACCCTTTTATTTCACACAGCCCTGCTGAACCTATCCGAGTTTCTGCAATTAATACATACAAGGGTTCAGGACTACATATACAACGCAACAAAGAAGAAAACAAATTAGGCAAGTAGGATTATCTTGTTCCTTATGAATTGTTATATTATGTATCCCCACAAGCATTATGCTATTTGGGGATGGCATATAAAATGCCGATATATTTTAATTATGAAAGAGAAGATTTTGGGAGGTGGCAGTTTAATCTTACAACTGCCAAGATGGATTAAAATATGAAAACAATAAACATTGCTTGCGGTTTGATATAGCTATATATTAGGATTTAAAACTTAAAATATCAGCATAATTATAATATATTATACTATATATAACTTATATATTTATTATACCAGTTATGTATTTATTTGTCAAGTTTTACATGTTTCCATCTTTTTCTACTTATTATACCAGATATTATAGAATGATCTATGTTGAATTTTTTTGCCAAAGCCATACATCCAAATTCTTTGTGTTTTGGAATATAATTTTCAAGAATATATATTACATCATTTTCTGTAAGTTTTGCGTTAAAACAATCTTCGCCCACCCTAAATAATCTATTAGAAGCGGCATGAGCGTTATTATATTTTACCGTACACCATTCTAAATTATCTAAAGAATTATTTAATTTATTACCATCAATATGATTTATAATTGGATAATTATTTGGATTCGGTACAAATGTTTCCATTAACGCCTTATGGATTCTTATTGCTTTTCTATTTTTACGAGAACCAAAACTCGCACCAAAATAATAATATCCACTTTTTAATATTTTCAATTTTCTAATATATCCAGTTTTTGCATTTTTAACTATACCATTATTAGAAATTAAATAATAATCGCCATAATCTACACCCTGATATATTAATCTTTCCCATTGTTCACATTGTAAAATTGTAATCGCTCCTTTTGTTTGTCAAGTTTTAATTGGCTCCAAGGATGGGGCTTGAACCCATGACCTCGTGCTTAACGGGCACTTGCTCTACCAACTGAGCTACCTTGGAATATTGGTCGGCGTGGTGCGAATTGAACACACGAACAGAGAGATATAAGCTCCCACTCTTACCGCTGAGTTACACGCCGATATTTGGTCGGTAGAATTGGATTCGAACCAATGAATCATAATGAAACGGATTTACAGTCCGCCTGCTTTAGCCACTTGCATATCTACCGATGTGGAGGCGGGGGTGGGATTTGAACCAACACGACCTTTAGGTTATGAGCCTAACAAGCTACCAACTGCTCTACCCCGCATCATCTTATATATATTATATCATACTTTAACATACTTGTCAAGTTATTTTTTATCTGGTGAAATTAGACCATGATTAACAAGTTGTCTATATTGCATTTCTGCATATTCGACCCTGTCTCCGACATTATTACTATCACCCATATTTAATGAAGTTAGTAATGAAAAAACTATATCTGACTTACTCATGTCATTAACACTTATTTGTTTATCATACATAATCATTTCTCCTTATGTTATTTTTTACAAGATGCATTTAATAGATTTGCAGTCTAATTTTTTATGATTTGCTGTTAGCATCTTATGTATATATTATATAACAATATTTATCACTTGTCAAGTTTAAATCATCCGCCCGCAATATTATATCAATCACGGACGGATGTTGGAGAAAATAAATGATAATTCATTATAACATATCAAATGTGGTTTGTCAAGCATTATATCAAATCTACCATATAGGAATTTTCCTTATAAACTACATTTGAATAACTTTTGCTTTTTGAAAATAATCCATAATTTCCATCTTCCATTTTCTTGCATTGTATGAAACCACCATTATTGGATATATTGACGCACATTTTTGCCAATTCTTTAATATTATTTCTCTCGCACATAAATATATTATATTCTTCAAAGAACATTGTAGCCGAATCAATATCATCGAACTTATAATTAATTTCAGAATTAATCCATCTAATATTTCTTTCTTCAAATGTCATAATCACACCACCATATACTATACAGTGATGCAATCATACACAGGATTTTCCAAAGTGTTAATCATAGCTTCATATGGCGTTTTACCAATATTATTCAATATTGATTTAAATACCGATGGTGATTGACCGGATGCAAGCTGAACCCCTTTGTAATTACTTGTAACTTGGAATGCGCTTTTTGTAGAATTTACATTCCAGTATATAATATTTGGGAATTCATATCCATAATTAGAAAATCTTTTAACCATAGCGTTGTGCCATGTCATATTTCTATCTGTGGTTTGTGCATCAAACTGCATGTCAGATACTACAACTAATGATTTTGGCATATCTTCCATTGTTAAATTATTTTTTACTGCGGTTTCCAATATTAGTTCAAACGCCGCTTCAAGATTGGTATTTTGAACTATGGATGGAACGCATCTAATTTTTTCATACAATGTATCACCTACCAATTTAACAAAAGATGGCTGTCTTGAAAATGTCATAAATACATCGCTAAAGACACCTTTATTTCTTTCTGCAAAATACATTGCCAGACCAATAGCTGTAGCCATAGGTCTACCATTCATACTTGCAGAAGTATCAGCCATTACCAATATATTATTTTCACCATCAATATAATTAGGAAGTGATTTCCACTGTGCTTCAAGAACTTCATCATACTTATCTGGTCTTAAAGTAAAATAATTGCCAGAGCACATCTTTTCCAAAATGTCATATGGAAATAATGTCGATGCATTAATTTTCTTATCACCAGACTTAACAGCTTCAATATATTCAGTAAACCCATCTCTATCATGTTTAACGAATGAATTTCGATATATATTCATAGCGTTAGATGGAACTGCTTCATATTTTATATCCTGCCAATCATTATTGGACATTTTTCTTTCGACTACATCTATATGATTTCTCAACATAGATAACAATCTTCTATATTCTATTTCAGAATATCCAAGCGTCTTAGCCGTCAATCTTCCAATTTTAACAGATTCTTTCGAACTTGTATTGGTTGATTTTAACCACTTGGCTAATAAACTTATAGATTCACCTTTTTTGAAGGCGTCAATATCTGCATTTAGCTGTGTTCTTACAAAATCCCACATGGCAGATTCTGCCGGCGTTCCAATGAGAGCATATAAATCGTCATATCTTCCAAACATAGGGATGTTCTGCATATTTTTTATGATTATTTCTGGATGAACGTTTGCAAGAAATTTAATTGATTCCTTAAACACCCTTCTTTCGCCTAATCCAGAATTTCTTACATCTCTCGCATAGAACAGCATCTTTGTGGCAATCAGCTTATCTTCTGAAAATGCCTTTATAAATAAATCGGTTATTGCTTCACATGAGGAGTTTCTCATTGCGCCAATAGTGCCGAACATATCTACTAAGTTTGAATTTGTTGTTTTTAAGGCAGTAGCACCATTATGTGTGGTGGTAAGATTATTTTCAGCCTTAATTGATTGTATAAATTTTTCTGACATAACAAAATCCTCCTATATATTAGAAATAACAAGACACATAAACATTATTCTTGTATATGTATGTATTAATTGCTGCATGTGTCTTTAAATAATCCCAAGATGCATAAATATGTAAACCTTTTAATAAATTATAATTTGAGTTTTATATTAATTGCTGTTAGCACCTTTGTGGGGTTTTTATAATTGTTGGCGTGTAGGGGATTCGAACCCATAACATATTGTTTCATCGCATTATTATTGTTTCGCAGTTAATGTCTAATACAAGACATTATATACACACAATTGCTCTACCAGTTGAGCTAACACGCCATATTTCAAGACGGTATAAAAATAATATCCAAATAATTTTTATATAGTTTGCTGAACCCGTCTTATTCTTACAAGATGCATTAATATTAATGTAACTATTATTAAATCTTTTGTTTGCTGTCTGCATCTTATGTATACATAATAACACATATCCAATCACTTGTCAAGTGTTTTTTAAAATTAATTTAAAATTATTTTTTATCAGAAGTCCAATATATTTTTAAATGTTTAATATCAACATCTAATTTATTTTCTGAATCTTCGTTTATTAATTCTGATAACATTTTACCAAAATTTTCCTTGATTGTCAAGTATCCATCCTTTTTCTTTGAATCTAACAATTCTTTATCAAATTCTTCGTCTGGATATTCACCATATATATCTACGACGGCTTTAAATCTCATAATATTAATTCCCCATGACATCCCATCTTTTTTCAGTATGTTCTGGTATAACAACTTCTGGAATTACAACATCAACTATTTTATATTTCGAATATTTATCATTATCATAATAATAATCTGAAAAATATGAGCCAGACCTTGAAGAACTTCTTGATAATCCATAATCAAATAATGATATTACATTGTAATTTTCATCATATTCACATAATACACCGGATTCTTCCCTATGTTGATATTTTCCTTCATCTTTCCAATCACTTTCCTCATATTTAAATCCGTATATTTTACCATCATGCTCATATGAAAAATCATCCAGGTGTTGATCCCCAATTTCATTGGATATTTTTAAAAATAATTCATCATTCATATAACATCACTCCATTCTTATAATTTATAACTTAATTTACGACCACAATTATGACAATATTTATCTTTTCTCTTAACAATTTCGCCACAATCACATATATATATCATTAAAAATATTTTCTTCGGATTAACAATTTCATTATCCCTATCGACTAATTCCGTTAGATATTGCATTGTGGCGATATGCTTTCTTGAACCATTTGACTTTAAATAATTCTTTAGTTTTGTATTTAAAAAGATTTTTGCTTCATTACCAATGATACTCATTTTTTCTTATCCTGTCAATTTTTATTTTTTTACCATTCAGATGCTTTTTTCTTACCCTTGGTAAGTATAGGTCACATTTTTGGCAATATTTACTATGTTCTGCCACCCTATTCTTTTCACACTTTCCAATACACACATAATGAATGCATGGTTCAATTCTGTCCTTTGCCATAATCATAATCCTCCATCAGTCAAAACTATATTCTGCAAATACTGTATTGATATTCACATTGTATTATTTGTATTATATAATAAACTTATTCATCTGTCAAGTTATTGACTAACTTTGCTAAAAAATCACCGTGACATCTTTTCGGTTTACAATAACAGCCCAATGTTTTATCTTTTAGTTCATATAACGAATCTTTTAAATCTGTAGTCCAAAACCACTTTTCATATTCGTCACACACCCTATTTCTTTCATCGTCTGACCAATCTAACATTTGGAACGGATTTCCCCACTTGCTCCCTCTGCCTATATAAACGTCATATTTTTCTTTTTTTAAATTTACAACTCTAGTCATTAAAAATTAAACCCATATTCTTCAAATACTGTATTAATATCATCAAAAGTTTTACCGTATGATATTTTTATTTTGATATTTTCAATTTCAGATTTCTTCTTATCTAATATTTTTCTTTCTTTAGCTAAAAGTTCAACAATAATTTCATCCTCTTGTGACATTCTATTATTGTATGTATTTCTAACTATGGATTCTACAGTTCCATAAGAATACCCTACGGTATATTTCAAAATATTCTCCATATCTGGAAAATATTTTAACGCGTCATTAACCATGTTAACATAATATTCAACCCTTTTATTCTTTTCTGTAACAATTTCCTTTTTAATTTCTTCAATTTCTGATTCATATTTTTTGTTTATACAATTTGTAATTTTGTTATTTAATTCATTTGTTATCTTCATAATCCTATACTCCTTTAAATTAATTCAACTTCGTATTCGTTTTTTTGCTTTACAGAAATTTTACCAGACTTATCAAAAAATACTTCTAATTTGGCAAAGTCGATGGCTTTATATGTATATCCCCCACCACCACCGGTGCTTACATATACACTTTCCGGTTTTCCATAACTGATTCCACTAGGATAACACTCATATCCATCAAAACTATAATTCCCACCTGCCGTGGAAGTCGTCCAAGCTGTTGCCATGCATAATCAACTCCTTTTTTTTATAATCTTATTTTTTTATTATATAGCTGTTTAAAAATGTCATAACCTTTATCTATAGGACTATCTTTTTCGTCCAATAAACCATAATTGTCAATTACTACGTATGTATTCGTAAATCTGATTAAATATGCAAATCTCTGCCTAATATCATTCAAAGATACGCCCTTATCCATACATATTACTATATTTTTTCCAGTTTTTATTAAAGCATTAGCTTGTTCCTTGGTTATCGAAGAAGTTCCTAAAGCCACGGAACAATACAAACCTATGGATTCAAGTTTCATTACAGATTTTTCACCTTCGAATAAAATTAAACTTTTATAATCGTTATATCGACCCTTATTCTGTGCGAAACCGTATAAATGACTCAAAGTGCCAAGTTTGTTCAAATAAACGTATTTTGGCTTCTTTTTCTTCGAATAATCCTTATCTAATGTTCTTTTCTTTATATTTATTATGTTTCCGGCATTGTCATATATAGGAAAAACTATTGAGTTATCCAAATCATTATATCTGACAAGATACTTATCCAAAATGTCTTGTGATATACCTTCATTCAACCACTCTTTTATCGGTCTATGTTCGTAAATAAGCATACAATCCTTATTCAATACTTTATAACCAGAATTATTCTCCTTTTTATTAAAAGTTCTTGATAACTTTCTTAAATATTTTAAAACATCTGGTGGCGCTTTGACTTCTGAAACATCAAGATTAGCATACCTACACAAATGTATAACAGTTTCTTCCGCGGTAAATTTATGATATAATTTTGCAAAATTGTAAACATTTCCACCCTGTTTGCAAGATAAACAAAACCAAAGTTGCTTATCTTGATTAACAGACATTGATTCAGTATCATCTGTATGAAATGGACAATGATACCATACTTCACCGTTTAATTCTTTTTCTGAATCTATATATTGATTTATATATGAAAGGATATCTATATGAGAAACTAGTGCTTCTAAATCTATTTGGCTACTATCAATTACATCACTCATTTAGATACCCTCCTTTACATTATTGCTTTAATATGGACTTGATTCGCCACTACTATGGTCTATAGGCGTTTTTGGTATGTCTTGAAAATCAAAATGTTCACCAACGAAATTCAAGTCTATGTATTCTTCACCTTCATGTGAATCACCAGAACGATTACATTTTACACTTAATCTATAGTTTCCTAAATCACCATAACCAAGCATATTGTCTCTGTCTATTTCTTTTTTTGTTTTCTTTCTTAAATTTAGAATTGTGGAGGCGAACATTTCAATTTTAAAACTATCTGCAATATCTCCACCTCTGCCAAGTTGTGCCGCCGCAAGAACAGGAACATCGAAACCGCCGGCTATTTCATTTTTTAAGAAATTACATAAGGAGCCCAAATTGTTATATACAGAACCGCTATCAAGAACATCACCATCAGCCTTCATGTAGTCAAACACTACTAAGTCAAGACCGCCTAATTTTTGATGCCAATATAATACAGCGGAGAATATTTTTTCTTTTGTCCAAGATGTTCTATAGTGATGTATAAATCCATTGTTTTTAGTAAACCACTCTATAGTCTCTGAAACCCTTTCGTTTTCTTGGACGGTTAAATTATTTGACTTTAAATTTCTATTATTAATTTGTGCTTTATTAGAAATTAATCTTTCCATAACACTGCGACTATTTAACTCGGTGTCTAAATATAAAATACGCTTGTTTTTGTCAAGTTCAAGCTGATGCAAGGATTCATTCATACAAAAAACACTTTTACCTTGTTTTCTCTGTGCCGCCACTACAACAAGTTCACCTTTTTCATATGTAACATAGTCATTTAGTTTGGTAAATTTGGATGGCAATCCACTAACACCGTTATTTTCTTTTAACCTTCTTCTGCTTTCACTCCACATATCTTGGACTATGTCGCAAAACAATTTATTATCTTCACCAACTGAGAATTTTTCTGTTAAATTTGAAACTATGTCTCTAAATTTTTCTTGAACGTCTTGAATTTCAGAATCATCTTTAAGACAAAGTCTTTGTATGTCACCCGCTTGACGATATGTTTCTCTTCTATAAGCGGATGTAATGATTCTATTTGCAAATAACATGTAATCTTCTAACGCATCTCTTCTAAATTCTGATGCCATATCTAAAAATTCAGAAAAATTAGACTGATTTACATATGTATTTTTACCATATCTTTCTTTTATCTTTGCATCAATTGATGCAAAATCTATCTTTTTTATGTTATTTTTATATAATTCACAAATACTCCAATATACATTACTATTAAAATCATCATGGAAGTATTCTGGTAATAATCTATCAGACGATACAGAATAATCTGGTCTATATACCAATGTGGCAAGAACCATAGCTTCTGCATTAGCATCGTATGTATCAAATATATTGCTAATAATGCCCACCCCTTCTATGATTTATATATACAAGCATCGCATGGAACCCCGCATATGTATTTACAAAAGAAATCGTTATAATTTTCTTCAAAGTCCGTCGTGTTATATATTTCATCGACAGTATCTTTTATATATGTTTTAGCATCTTCAAAAGCAGTTTCATCAAACAATGTCTCTGGAACATTATTGAAGTCTCTAAACAAATGGAATTTTAATTTGTATGGGTATTCACCATATTTTTCAAATACCGGTATAGAATAAACATACATTTGTCTAAAGTATTCTTTTAATTCTTTTTTACTTTTGAATTTCTTCTTAGACTTATAATCGCTTATAATTATTCCATTTGAATCTCTTGAAATTCGGTCTACCACACCGACAAGTTTGATATCTCTATTTCTTTCTTCATCTTTAACGACAAATTCAAACTTTTCTTCTGCACCAATTAGTTCATCATTATATCCGTCAAAGTTCAATAAATATTCTTCACCAGAATTATAATAACTTGAACTTAAATCTACCCATGCGTTAGGCGGAAAATCAAGAGTTATATTTTTACTATAATTTTCTCTATAATAATCAACCAAATCCCATTCTGCTAATTCACCTTTCGAATAATTTTCCATCATGCCATGCAAAAATAATCCGTATTGCGCAAAAACACCAGGTTCACTTTTTAGTTTATCAATATATGTGCATTTAAACATATGTTTGCAGATATGAAAAGAGTTTATTCTACTATAACTCCAACTGCTAAAATTATCCAATGCTTCTTTTACTTCATTACTATTAATATCTACCATCCTCATTTCTGTAATTAGAACCCGCAGTAAAAACCACGGGTTCGTATAAAGTTATTAACTATATTATAACATTAGAATGGTAAATCACTATCCATCTCATCGTCTGATAATGATGCGAATGTAGTTGCCGGTTGTTGCTTAACTGTTGTATTAGCCGCACCTGCAATTTCGTTATTAGAAGCCATCTTTTCAAAATCGAAGATTACTACGTTATTGAAATATTTTCTAACACCGTCTGCACCAACATATGGCTTATTATCTACTGTTCCACTTAGAATCTTGATACGATCCTTTTCAACTAAATCGCCTGCCATAGTAAATGCCTTACCAACAAATACTGCATTTGACCAATTTGAATTTTCATATTCCTTACCATCAATCGGTTCTTTTAACTTCTTGGAAGTTGTAAGATTACACTTCATTCTTCTTTCTTCCATAACTGGTTGCCATACTGTTGCATAACTGAATCCTTCACCAATATTTAACATATGTATATACCTCTTACGCTTTCTTTAATCCTTCAATATAAGATACAACTTCATTTTTCAACTTAAGTGTTGCTTCTAAGTCAGTATTTTTAGCAAAATTCTTCACACCATTATTTAATTCGGAAATCTTATCGCCTAATTCTACTGCTGTGATAACCTTGTCAACCTTAGTTGCCGTGCTACAAATTTCCTTAATTTCACCTATAACAGACTGAAGCTCTTCATTATCAATCTCTTCTTGTGATTTAATTACGATTTTTGGTGCCACAGATTCGCCATCATTAGCCCATGTATACAATAATTCACCAGTAGTTTCTGAAATTACATCAAACTTTCCATCAAACTGACTTGTATTATCTTTCATTACCTGTGCAATATGCGTTTCTTGGTCAATCATAAATGCCAATGTTGAGTTGTATTCTAATTCTGAACCTCTTTGGTCAATTCCGCCCGCCATTTTCTTTGGTGCAAACTTACCCTTTTCATTTGCTTCGATAACATAAGCATCCTTACCTCTAACTGTGCAGATAGTATGTATAGGTGCCTGTAAAATCTTTTCTACAAATGCATTATGTCTTGGTGTAACAGTTTTCCACTTTGTAAAATCATTTGTTCCAGGAATTTTAGAAACCAAATCCTTACAGAAATTCCACTCATGTGTTGTTGAATCTATAATTATAACGGTGTATCCACCACTTACTGCATCATTAATTGCATTAATATACTTTTCTGGTTCGTATGGCTCTTGTAAAGTCATTACATCAAAGTCAAAATCATTTGCATAATAATTCATACGACCATTTTCAGTATCAATTGCCGCAATTCTACCCCCACACTTTTTAACAATTCCAGTAGCCATTCTTAATGCCGAGAATGTCTTACCACTACCTGCACTTCCTGCAAGCATTGTCTTAGTCCAAATTTTCTCTTTTTTAGCCTTTTGAAATCCTGCCATTTATGTATCCTCTTTTCTTTAATTATATAAATTAAACTAAATTATGTTTGGTATTAAATTAACTTTTCTACTTCTTCATACGATTTAAACTTATCATCTTTTGCTTTTTTACATTTAGAACATCTACATGGAACTATTAGTCCATTATTATATGTAGAACAAATTCTTCCAACTGTAGTTTCAAATTCTTCACCACAATCAATGCAATTCATTTTGACAATTCTTTCAGATTTTCTATTAGTTAATTGGTTAAGTATATTTCTTTCTGCTTCTGATAATTTTTCCATAACTTTTGCCCTTCTTTCTTGTAATTGTGCAATGCCACAATTACGTGGCATTGCATTGATATGATTTAACTACTTTGTTGTTCCGTCCTTAATCTTCTTAGATAGCTTGAATATTACCTTAGTTCCGGCATCCTTTGCAGGAATAACTACTTCCTTACCTGTTAAACCAGAAGTCATTGTTCTTGCTGCCTTTGCCTTAGTTTCTACTACCTTAAACTTACCAAGATCACCTAGGCTTACATCATCTTTGGATTCTACTACTGCTGTTTCTACTGCTCCTAAGAAAGCATCAATAACTGCTGCGCAATCCTTCTGTGTAATACCTATAGCTGTAGCTGTAGTTGCGATTAAATCCTTTTTAGTTACCATAATTTTTTGTTCTCCTTTAATTCTTATAATTTTTTAAATTTATAATTAACAGCCATATTGCCGTTAACAGCTTTAACAGTGATATTATTATATTACATATTTACTAGATTGTCAAGTATTTTTCAAAAATAATTTTAATTTATTTTTACTTAAAAACAATCAATTGTCAACTTGTATTACTATTATATCACAAGTTTAGATACTTGTCAAGTTTTTTATAAATATTTTTTATAAAATATTTTACCAATTAGGTATAACAAACTTATTTAATGAGACAAGTGTGGTATTAAATATTTTATCCAATTCGAGAATATCTTCAAACCCACACCATCTAATCTCAGAAATTTCCTCTAATTGCGGTGTGATTTCGCCCTCGAATACATCTGTGCTAAATATATCTGATATTACATTTATAGTCTCGCCATGTGACACTATTTTGGCATATATTGTTCCATTAAATATAATATCATTCTTTGATATTTTCACACCAAATTCTTCTTCTGATTCACGAATTGCCGTCTCTACTGGTGTTTCACCTAGTTCTTTCTTACCACCACATAAACACCATCCCTGTCCATCAGTCCTATTGCCTAATAATATTTTGCTTCTATTTTCATTATAGACAATTACACCTGCGCCGCCAGTATATAATTTCATACAATAGCCAACCTTTCTATTTAAGGTAATTTAACCTGTGCTTGCTTAAGTTCTGCAAGGTCTTTAGCCTTTTTCCATATTACATATCGAGAACCATATGGAATATTAAGTTTTTCACATCTTTCTTCCGCTTTTTTACAATCTTCCGCCGCTTTTTCTACGGATTTATAGAAAGGGCATCCCTTTTCTTTATTACACTTTTCAGTATATAAAACTTCACATCTTCCAAGCACCATGCTTTCGCCAAAACATCTATTCATATATCACTATTTCACTTTCATATATTTATTTTTTTGCATTAACATATTTATTAACGTGTATGTATAACATAGTATACCACAATATTTTCAATTTGTCAAGTATAGCTATATTAAATTTTTAAGTCCACACTGTTTTGTTATTTTTGTTGCTATTTTAAAATTTAAATTAACTAAAGGAACTGATACGCTTTGTTTTCCATTGCTATAAATAGAGTGACTTCCTTTAGTATCTCTTACTTTTTCATATCCGGCTTCTTTTAATGCCTTTATTAATCTTCTGCTATCAATATCTTTCAAAATTATCACACCTCCTTTAAATTATTTTACAACTCTAACCTTATCGCCATGTAATGAATATGTGTATAATTGCTGATTAACACAATATTTTTCAACAAAATCTTGGAAATCTTCCAAACTTATATCTTTCAATTGTGATATTCTTTCATCTGTTGACAATGGCATACTATGCTCATATCTGTTTATTAAAGCATCAACAAATTTTGAATTATCTTCATCTATTTTACATAATGAAGAAAAATTTACTTTTTTTGCACGCTCAAATTCTTCATTTGTAACTTTATTCATCGCGTTAATTTCCATGTTACAATTATATAATATTTCTTCTAGTTTGTCAAGTTCATTAAAACTAATACCAATTCCAATATAGTCTTTTTCACCAATATCATATGAATATGAAAATATCTGATAACATAATTTCTTATCTTCTCGAATATTTTTGTATAATCTTGAGGTCATACCGCCACCCAATATTTGAGTATATAATTCGGTTAAATCATCAAACCCTTTAGGGATTAAAAATCCGGTTAAAAGCTTAACTTGGTCTAAACTATCAGATACTTCATTGACATTAGTTGTAATATCTTTTATAATATACTTATTTTCATTTTTTACACCTTCAATGCCATATTCAACAAATACAGAGTACAACATACCAATAATGGTATCATAATCTATTGGTGTTACAATTGAAATAATCAAATTGTTAAAATTATAGTATTTTTTATGAAAATCAAGAAAGTCATCATATTTCATACTGGTAACAGAACCTACCGTGCCAACTATTGCCGAACTTCCGAAGCATTTTGAAAAATATGAATCAAATGAATGATTCCAAACATCATCATTTCTATCATATAACTCTTGTATAACTATTTTCTTTTCAGTATCAAAATCTTCTTCATTTAGGAGTGGATTAAAACACATATCTGACAATACTTGAAATAATTTAACTGTATCATCCTGTGTTACATTGCCATAATAGCGAGTATAATGTTCAGATGTGCAAGCATTGATATCCCCACCACATTCTTCAATAATTTCTTCTATCTTACCTTTTGGATATTTTTTAGTTCCATTAAACATCATATGTTCTAATAAATGAGCACATCCATATATATTTTCAGTTTCATCATTCGAACCAACTAAAAAATGATACTTTGCGTAGGTAAAATAACTTTGTTTTTGTGAATATAACACCGTGGCACCATTTTTTAACTTGATTTTTCTTACATCCATTTTAATACTCCTTTATGTATATAACACATTTAATATAAGAATCTTTAAAATACTTTTCTATCATTCCTCTAACTACAACCCAGCTTCCGCCACCTCGATTACATCCAATTTTATATGGAATTGCTAAACTATAGTTATGCACTTCACAATAATCATACAACTTTTTAAGGCACATGTCAAGTGCATCATAATCTGTATATTGTTTCTTATCTCTTCCATAATCATCTTGGGCAAAAAGATTAACGATAATAACATCGTCACATTCTATTGGTTGGATTTTTCCAAGAAGTTTGTTGCCAAGAAGGTCGCAATATTTTTTATATGAGGCAAACACATTTGGATATCTTATTCTTACGGAATATGCAATTCCCGAACCCATTTTTGATTTACAGTTTGTTTGATGGGCAATACAATCACAATTTGTATTAAATATATCATCTTTAATATATTCAATCATAATTGACACCTTGTATCATGATATAATACTCCGGCTTCATTATAAAATAATGCATTTCTTGGATAATCACCACTGAATTCTGTAATCATGCCTTTTTTATCTGCTATAAATTTAATTCCAATTCTTTCAATAATTACATATTCTGCTATATCTTTATTAAGAAGGTCATTTATTTTTGATTTAATTCTATCAATTTCATATGTCGAAAACATAATTATACCTCTTTATTTTTTTCATAATCAGATTTAAATATTTCATACATTTTTAAATCATAATACTTTCCATCAATTAACCTACAATGTTCTTTCTTAATTCCGACTACACATCCACCATATTTGGAAATTATCTTGTCGTATGATTTTTCTATTGGATTGCCAACAATTACCGAAAAATTCATTTTTCTAAAGTTAAATTTTTCAAAAATATCTGTCAATGCAGTAATTAAATCACGTCCAAATGTGATTTTATTGTCCGTAAAATTAATTATACTTAACCCGCCAACAGCATCGGATGTTCTATTTATATCATATCCAATATATCCTATTATGTTTCCCTCGGAATCTTTTGATACAAATTCAATGGCATTCCATGTCGTTGTTTGCTTCTTGTATAGGTCATAGTATGTGTTGCTATTATAAAACATGTATTTTTCATTATGCCACGTATTCATAAATAATTCTTGCAATTCTTGTTCATATCTATTTGCAACTTCAAGCATTTTTTATTTCAATCCTTTCTAATATTAGATTTTTTATGTATTCACATCCATCTAAATCACCAGTTGCCGTATAATATTTAACACCGTTATTATCCATGAATGATTTTATAAAACCATCATATTGTCTAGCCTCTTCTAAGGAGTTCTCATTTCTTCCATTTGGATTGAATGGTTTTACTCTTTCTAAAAACACGTTTATATTGTCAAATTGGTTAAATTTCTTTAAAATATATCGTCTAAAATCTTCATCTTGTTCTGGATCGTATATTGCATCCAACAATATTGGTCTATCTGTGATAATAACGTCTACATTTTCTGCAACTCTGAATAATTTATATAATTGCTTTCCAAATATATATGGTTGACATTCAAATATTTTTGTTCTGCCCTCCCAAATCATATCTTTCACATATTCGGTAACAAGTTCTGTTTCGACATTTAAGTCTTTTAACATCGAGAACAGTCTGGCGGCATTTGTGCTTTTACCTGCACCACTACCGGCTATTAAATTTACAACTATTGCTCTATAAATATAGCATCACTCCTTATTTAATTTAAAACAGTTGAAATATAATTTACACCCTTATCATATAATTCTTCATCCAATTCAATAGCTATGCAACTTCTATTGTTTTTTTCAGACGCACATAATACACTTCCAACACCAGAAAACATATCCAATATTGTTTCACCTTCATTGGTTGATTTTAATATTAAAAATTCAAGTAATTCAAGCGGTTTTTGATGTGCATGTATTAATCTTGAAGCTGGAATTTTTGAATATGTAAGAATATCATCATGTCTTTGCTTGCCATCTACTACATTTAACTGCCTTCGTCCCTTCATTCCATAGACTATACATTCATATCTATTTCCGTATGCACCAGTTAAATCACCACTACCATGATTTCCCTTATCCCATATTATAACATTTTTTATATTATAATAAGCTTTTAAAATTGGTAATTGCTCATCTAACTTATCCCACCTCGTGAACCAATACATGTGTGTGTTATCTTCTAAGCAATTGTATGATAATTCTATTGACTGTGTTAACAAATCAATATTATCCTTGTCGTTTCTTATGCCTTTTTTTGTAAGCGTATCTGATTTATCCAGTCGTCTATTAGAATGGTGGTCAATTCCATATGGCGGGTCTACAAGTATACAATTAACTTTTTTGCCATCTTTTATCATATCATTCATTACAGACAAACAATCATCATTAATATATACGCTATCATTAATGTTAAAATGTTTCAATAATATTTATCCTTTCATACAAGTTCTTGATTTAACGATTAATTATATTATATCATAAAAATATGTAGCTGTCAAGTCCATAGCTATTTTGCGGACTTGTCAATATATTCAAATATCCATCCCTTGTGTGATTTTCTATCACCATTAAGACATCTTATAACACACGAATATACTAAATTATGTTCCTTTGAAAATTTATTGGCACCTTTGGTTATAATGGTTATTTTTGTATATACATTATACGCCTTAAAACTTTTCAACTTATCAAACTGTTTATTATTACTTAATTCTACATTTTTATTTTTTGTTATCCAAATACAGTTCGCAACATTATATTGTTCACCTAATTTTAAATCTTTATCTAATTCAAGCAATCCTTGTAATATTAATTTTTCATCATATCCATCTATCATAACTACATCTATTATATAATTTTCAAAACATAACCATCTATCACATACGGTTATGCCTTTGCCACCATAATTCTTATAATCTTTACAATCATATTTATAACATCTATATATCATACTTAACCATCTTGAATACAAACAATTGTTGCGGCGTGCATTGCCTATACATGCAATACCTAATATATTAGGAAAATATGGGTCTTTAATATTGCAATTAATTATTTCATTTTTATTAGCCAGAAAAGTATAATTACTGATAACAAAACTACACTCATATAATTTTGCTCTACCACATAATTTATCAGTTATGCCATTAACAATAAATTCACCATATTTTCCTAAAAATTTCTTTCCAACAATATCGTCATTATTTTCTATTATAGAATAATCTTTAAACTTAATATATTTTCTCCTCATATACCCACCTATTACTTAGCTGAAATATCTGCATTATGCAATAATTTTAAATTATCATATGTCTCTACTCCAACTAATTTTTTAAATTTATCTATTGATTTATTAGTATTTATATTATATAATTGCATATGCCATGTGATATATTTGCATATTTCAAGTATATCTTCGTCAGAATATTCTAACGATTTTAAATAAAACATTGCGTCATAAGCACCGACTAAGTGATGTTGATTGTATGTGCAATATCCTTTTTCTTGATTGAATTGTTTTGTGAAAGGTTTCCCAATATCGTGCATTTGTGCTGCCGTATATAATCTTTCATAAAATTCATCATTATTTGTCATAATTTCTAAATTTGTAGCACATGTATCAAGATGCCTACCGATTGTTAGTGTGTGATGTGGGTTATTTTGGTCTATTTCATCTAATTCTGCTAAACGAGATATTATATTGAAATCTTTTTTATTAAACCGCCAAACTATGTCTATTTTGTCAAATCCTTCATATAACTGCGGTAAAAAAATATTGCTATACATCCTTTTAATTACATCTACACCGACGGTTCTTTCACGCTTACTGTCTGCAACAATGCAATCTTTATACGGTGTGGCAAAAACTAATGCTTTCTTTTCATGTTTATATTTTTCTATTGTTCTTAAAAAAGACGCCCTTTTTCTATGTGATATATTTGTTGCATCATATATAACATCATAGCCTAAATGCAAATCATCTTGAATTCTCTTGTGCAATTCAGCAAATAAAATTTGATTTTTATCTACCACATTTACACTTCCAAACATCTCTTTTCTTAGTTCATCAGATGAATGAACTTTAAAATTAGAAAAGTTTTCTTTTATAAATGTTGATTTTCCGCTTCCCGGCAAGCCTACGGTCATCACAAATTCACTCATATTATACTCCTAACTCTAATTTGAAGTTTTTTGACATGCAGTTATATAAAACATCATTTAAAACATTTTCTACGTTCTTATTTATACAAACTTCATTGTCGTTCATATATTTTGACTTAACTTCTCCGCTTTTCTTTAAAATCTTATTAGCTATTTCTCTGGCTTCATCTAAATTATGACGACCTTTTTTAACGTCTATTAAATATTCTGTATTTTTAGATATCAAACATTCACTGTATGGTTCTCCAGAAATATACCTCTCAATAAATTCTTCTAATCTAATTAGGTGATGCAATTGTTTTGGATCGTAGCCGAACTTTTCTATTTTATCCATTGTTGCTGGATATGGATGTTCAAGTGCTTTGTGCTTTTCCATAATCATACCACACATACAATTCAAGGAAGCATAATTATTATACCTTGCCACATATTCACGTATATCAATTAGTGGTTTAAATATTTTTTCATATGCTGGATTAAATACTATATATTCTGTAAATAATATTTCTATGAAATTGATATTTTGCTTCTTAAAGCAATCAAACATCAATCTAATATCTTTTAAATCTATATGTTCATTATTTTCAAGAACATGTGTTGTGCTGATTGGTTTACTATTTAATAAAAAGTCTTTAAATTTAGGCAAAATAATAGCTTTACAATCAATATCACTATCTTCATAATCCAAATTGTAGTTCTGAGAACCCTGTAAAAATACACCAATTGTTTCATATTCCATATCTTTAACAGTATTATAATTTTCTTCTAATCTATTCATTATTTTCTTTTTATCCATCTTTTTCCTCCAAATACGCAAATGCTGCTGAATAATCCATAATTATACCAAGTTCATTTAACTTTTTGTAACTATTTGAATTATTTTTTAATACATTAAATTCTTTATTTAGATAAACACTTTTTATATATCCAATTAGATTAGGTGGACAGTTTTTATCGACCCATATCATAAATGTCTTTCTATCATCTTTTGGTGCATTATCATAATAATATCTTATCCAATTTTCCGTATTATGCTTATACTTAAAGATTTCATTAGATATTTTTTCAATCCTTATTTTATAATTATCGAGGATTTTACTAATCATATCATCATATCTATCTTCGGCAATATTTTGTATAACCACATTAATTGATGACATTTTATCAAGAAGTCTATGTAGGTTAATATAATCGTCACATTTAATTTTTATTTTGTGACCATCAATATTTATTACCCATCCCTCTTTTTCATTAGACTTCAATTTTTTCATATTATCCAATATTTCATCAAGTGTAGTTTCTTCAATCTGTGTCATTGGAATATCGTATTTTTCAGCAAATAATTTAATATCATAATAGTTTAATTCTTCACCGGTATAAACATTTCTTATACCAATTAAATATAAACCTTGTTGATTTGCATTATATAATACCACATGAGCATCTTTCATACTTATATATTCAAATATAAATGTATAATCTTGATTTTCATATAACATTGTTTTATAGTTATCAGTCAACATAGAATAACCATCTTGTAATCTCCAAGAATCATCTGCTGACAATGCCATACTACCAGACATAAAGTAATTATCTTTATAATATCTTGCAGATTGCATAGAGCCATCTAATTTATTAGTATATTCAACTATTTTAGCCTTATTAAGTTCATCTGATATTACATCAACATTATTTTCTGGTATTTCATCCATGTTAAAGAATTTTCTAAATGGTGTTAATACAAGTTCTTCATTCTCCAAGTCAATAACAATACTTCTGCATTCCCTATAGATACTATTTGAATCTGTCCACATTGACTCTTGCATGTCGGCAATACCATAACGTATTAACAAATAATTATTATATTGATTTGTTTGGAGACAATCAAATATGTCATTGTATTCAACATTATTTAATTTTTCTATCCAAGTATTAAAATCAATTGTATCAATACCGAATTTATTTTTATATTCATTTTTTATAGACATAACTAAATTATATACTGGATTCCATTCATACATAATTATTCTCCAATCTTACAAACATGCACCGCAACAGCCATGTTCAACATTATTATTAAACATCGAGTCAATGTCGGCGGCGTATGGTTTCAATTCATCTGGTAATAAACATACATCAATTACCCAATCGGCAATATTTGTGTATGATTTTGTATAATTTCTATTAAAACCACAAGAGCCACCACTACTCCAAAACTTATTTCCTAATTTTGAGCTAAAAACATATTCAACGTCCTCAATTTTAAATTTTAATTCTCCATGACATAATGAAATTTCATGGTTGTATGAGATAAATTCAATTTTTGACTGTGTATAATTTTTTAACATTCTTATTTTCTCCAATCCGAAAAAGATAATTGCATTATATCATGCTTTATTAGTCTTGTCAAGTTTTTTGTAATCTTATGTTTTTTATTAAACATATAAATGTATCACGCATTAATATTATATATATTATAAGTATTATTATATATACTTATATACTATGTCTATATAGTCTTATATTATAAGTATATAAACGTATATATAATAATAATACACTTACGTATATTATTATATATACTTATATAAGTATTATATTATAAGTATGCTTAGTAACTATATATTATATCATACTTTTTTATACTTGTCAAGTGTTTGGAGAAGAAAAAATAATTTAATTTAATTTTTGATATGGCTTGACAAATTATTTAATTTATGCTATAATATATTCAACAGTTGAAATTATAAAGGAATTTATGTGAGAAGATAAATAATAAATTAATTTATAAAAACTATTGACAAAATTACAAATTTATGCTATACTGTATATACAAGGTAAACAAAAAGAAAAGAGGTGAAAAAATGGCTACAATAGAAGTGAGATATTCTCACGGCGAAGAGAAGTATGTATGCTCTGAGTGTGAAGAAGAAATTAATGAAGCTCTAATTGAAGACTATATTTATGAAAAAGCGAAGAGATGCCCAAGTTGTGGGGAGCTTATAGAAGATGTTGATATTTTTTAATACATATAAAAATTAAAGAAAGATAAGAGGTATAAATGATTTTACTTATAGGGAAAGAAAATTGCCCAAGATGTGAAATGACAAAGAAAATTCTTAGTGATAAAAATATAGAATTTGAATATCAGTTATTATCATCTATGGATAATAAATTAGAAATAGAAAAAATGGCAAAGGAAAAAAATACAAATACACTTCCTTTAATTTTAAAAGATGGCATTTTAGTAGATTTACAGGAGGTAATTTAATATGTATTTCAAGACTACATACGAGAGTGCATTTGATGATTTATATATGCATTTAAGAGCAAAATATCCAGACAAATTGTTTGACATGGACGGAATTGGTAAACAAATGGATATGTCAGAATTTAGTAAGAACTTTTTTGCTTCAAACGTTCAAGCAGATGCAAGCATAGATGCTAATGCTAATTGTGATGATATAAGCGTTATTGCATATAACACAGAGCTTCCGAAACCGTTCTTTAGACTAAATAGCTATTATATTTTATGGAAAGAATTAAGAAGATTATATGGTCAATTAATTGCTAACGAAATTATTGAAATGCAATTAACAGGTGATATTTACATACATGATTTCCACGGAATTGCTGCAGGATTGCCATATTGTTTTAACTATTCAACATATGATGTAATGACTAAAGGATTACCGATGGTAAAGAAAATTAAATCATTACCACCAAAATACTTATATGCATTTAAGTCTCAGCTTGAACAATTTACAATTATTGCATCAAATTCAACACTTGGAGCAACAGGTGTAGCAGATTTATTAGTTGTAATGTCATATTACGTTAATAATATTTTAAAAACTAAATCAGATGCACATTTTAAATTTGAAACAGAAGATGATTGTTGGACTTACATAAGAGAAAATCTCGTGTCATTTATTTACACAATTAATCAGCCGATGAGGGCAAATCAATCACCATTTACAAATATCTCGGTGTATGATAAATATTTCTTGGATAAATTATGTGAAGATTATCTATTTCCAGATGGAAGTTCTCCAGACAAGGATATTGTTAATAAATTGCAAGAAATTTATCTAAATATTATTAACGATGAACTATCAAGAACACCATTAACATTCCCAGTCACTACTGCATGTTTCAGCATTGACGAAGAAAATAATATTAAGGATGAAAAATTCTTAAAGTTTATAGCAGAACAAAATCAAGAGTACGGATTTATCAATATTTATTGTGGTGATAGTTCGACATTAAGTTCATGTTGTAGATTGAGAAGTGAACAAAAGTCAGAATACTTTAATTCATTTGGAAGTGGTTCAAGCAAAATTGGTAGTTTAGGTGTATGCTCAATTAACTTCCCAAGATTAGCAATTAAATATCCGAATGAAAAAGATTTTACTGAAAACCTATTAAAAATGGTTGTAGTATGTGCAAGAATTAATAATGCTAAAAGAAAGATTGTTGAAAAGAGAATTAAAAATGGTAATGAACCATTATATACATATGGATTTATGGAATTGTCCAAACAATATTCAACAGTAGGTGTTAATGGATTTAATGAATGTATTGAAATTCTTGGAACAAATATTCTTGAAAAAGAAGGCCAAGAATTAGCTATAAGAATCCTTGATGCCGTTAATGATATGAATGCAAAATTACAAAAGAAGTATAACGCACCACATAACTGCGAACAGGTTCCGGCAGAAAACATGAGTATTAAGATGGCAGAAAAAGATAGATATTTAGGATACCAAGATAAGTATACTATTTATAGTAATCAATTTATTCCATTAACAACAAATGCAGATATGTTGGATAGAATTAAACTACAAGGATTGTTTGATAAGCATTTTTCTGGTGGGGCTATATGTCATATCAATGCTGATTCAAAAATAGAAGATGTTAATGATATTATGAATTTGATTAAAATGACGGCTAAAATGGGCGTTGTATATCACGCAATAAACTATGTATTAGCTGAATGTAAAGATGGTCATATGAGTGTCACAAACAATGATACGTGTTTAATTTGTGGAAAACCAATTATCAATAAATACACGAGAGTAGTTGGGTTCCTTACAAATGTTAAAAATTGGCACAAAGTAAGAAGAGAACAAGACTTTCCAAATAGACAATTTTATCACGGTTTAAAATAAAGGAGTATAATGTGCGTATTTTAGCATCACAATACACCTTAAATAATAAAGCTTTTGAAATATATGTAGCCGGTTGCAGTGGTAAACCCCACTGTGCTGGCTGTCATAACCCTGAATCGTGGCGATTTGATATAGGTGATGTATATGATAAAGATTATTATTTAGGTAAAATAAAGGAAAAAGTAGAAGAATTTGATATTATGATAGATAATATTATGATTTTCGGCGGAGAACCACTGGATAATGATTATAATGAATTAGAATTTATGTTATTGGATTTTAAAAAACTAAAGAAAAAGATATGGTTATTTACAAGATATAATTTTAACGAAGTTCCGATGTTTGTTAAATCAAATTGTGATTATATAAAGTGTGGAAGGTATGATGAAAATTTAAGATGTGATGATAATATACAGTATGGTATAACCTTAGCCACATCAAACCAGAACATATATAAGAAAGGCAAGGATTATTAAATGAGTTACGGATATAAAATGAACATTCTTACAGATGGAACGTTCGATAATGATGCTTATAATGAATTATCAAATGTAGTTATTGGTAAAAATAATGAAATTGGCGGATTTAGTTGGATTAATATTAATGAAGATAAAAACTATATTTCTCTTGAATCACATAATGGTCATTGCCACAGACAAGATGGTTTTGGAAAAATAATGGCGGATTTATGTGCCATTAAAAATGCATCAACATTGGTAAGATTTTGGACTGATGAACATACAGGCAGAGGTGGAATTGAAGACAGCACAGATAGGTTAATCAAGAACGGTGTGTATATTGGAGATAGAAAAGCTACATATAAATATTCTATTGATGAAAATGGTTTTCCAACAAGCGTAATTGAATCACATAAATTTACATTAGAAGATATTGATGAAAATGAATTTATAAATGGTTCAATGTATAAGGTTGGTGGTAATTAATATGGAATTTATAATTGAAAAAAATCCAGATAATGAATTTTATGAAAATATTACAAAAGCCGTAAAAGAAAACGACGGATATTGCCCATGTTTACTAACCAAAGATTCTGACACCAAGTGTATTTGTAAAGATTTTAGAGAGCAAGACCATGAAGGATTTTGTCATTGTCAAAGATATATCAAAGTTAAGAAATAGGAGAGATTATGAATAAATTATTAAACATATTAGATAAAACAACAATTATTTTTTCAATAACAACAATAATTCTTTTATTGTTAGCACCGATGATAATTGCATTTACAATGTTTGCAATTACATTAATATCATCCTTATTATCAGCAATTGTAGAATTTTATGTAAATGTTAATAAAAAGAAGGTATATTTTTCTAAGGTTAGAGAAGATGTAGTTATTCCTTCTAAGTTAGAAGAGAATGCTGGATATGACGTATATGCTAATTTTAAAGAAGATTATATGGTTATAGCGCCACATGAAACAAAGATGATTCCAACTGGAATTGCGAGTGCATGTTCATCAGATTACTATTTCCAATTATTTGAAAGAGGTACCACTGGCACAAAAGGAATTGCACAAAGATGTGGTGTAATTGACAGTGGGTATAGAAACGAATGGTTTGTTCCTATTACAAACACTACAAATAAAGTGATGTTTATTTCAAAATTATCTGAAAAAGATACATATAGTAAATATTATAACGATAAGATGACAGAAAGCTTTGTATATCCATATGAAAAGGGAATTTGCCAAGCAGTATTATTACCAGTTCCAAAAGTTAATGTAAACGAAATCTCATATGAAGATTTATGTAAGATTAAATCAAATAGAGGTATGGGCAAATTAGGGAGTAGTCATAAATAATATGGTAGAAAGAAAAACTTGGGAAGAATTTAGAGATTGCAAAATGTTGTGGTGGATCAATATGATCCTTCACACGTTTGGATGGGCTATTGTTGTGGATATTGAAACAGAAACAGGTAAGGTTGTAGATTCATATCCAGCAAGAGTTAAGTTTAGAGGGTTTGAAGATAAGTATAATACGTCTGGATATATTGGTGTTAGCCAATTTATGAAAGATAACGCAGAAGAATTATATAAGGAGTCGATGGAATAATGATGAAATTAAATGAAACAGTTGAAATGATGAACAGCGAAGATTATAAGGAAAGATTTTTAGCAGAATATATGCAATTAAAGATTAGAGCGGATGGATTATTTAAGATGTTGGATAAGTATAAAGAAGGCACATTAGATTTTACACCATCATGCAGTTATGATTTATTAAACGCACAGCTAAAGTCTATGGATTTATACGCATCATATTTGGAAGATAGGGCAGAAGTAGAAGAAATTGACCTAAATGCCGAAATTGCGAAAATGTAATTTTACAAACGAGAAAAAATAAGGGTAGACGTTAATCTACCCTTATTTTTTATTTTACTAATATTTGGATTATGTTTTTATTAACTCTTTTCATAACCCTGTATCCAGTATCACTATTAGTTGCAATACCATTATCGTTGGATTTGCAATATCCATTGACTTTGCAAGTTCCATCGTCTAATGCTAATAAAACACCCATCATACCAATAGAATCCCACTCTTTTCTATTTTCTCTTGGTTCGTATTTAACAGAAGAGTCCCAATCTGGATTATACATAGGAATTATTTCAGTATGTTCTTCTCTTACTAATACATCTTTTTCTACTGGTATTTTAGTAATAACACCATCTTCATCAATATTTTCATTATAAGTTACAACTTTTTTATATTCTGCTGGAATTATAACTTCTTTATGTTTAATTCTACCGAAATCATCAGTAACATACGTATTACACCATCCATCTGGATTGTTACCTATAACAGATGGGGTTGCAGAAACAATTCCAAGTATGTAGCTATCTGTAGATGTTGCTTTTCTTATTTTATCACCATCTAAGGTTACAAAATAACCGGCGCGGTCTTCATCTAAAGTATTTCCATCCAACCACTCAAATAATTCAGCATAGTCTGCGCCACTTGAATTAAATGCGCTTAAACCATAAGTTTTACCATCAAATGTAACTCTAAATGCATTATTTTTAGCAGAAGGCCCACCACCATTCCCTATTACAAAAACATCAGAAGTTGACGTAAAAGAATTAACACTACCCGTCAAATCTTTATTAAAATTACCTATGGCATGAGAAGCAAATGTATTTGCAGTTGTTCCACTTCCCTGTGAATGTGCAGCATATCCACTTGCAGTTGTCTGCGTCCCTTCTGCATGTGATGTCTCACCGCTTGATGTGCATCCATCACCTTCTGCGTGTGAATATAGACCGGAGGCAGTTGTAAACCCACATTCTGCATGTGAGCCATCGCCACTTGCCACCGTCTCTTCGCCTTCGGCATGAGAATTAACCCCGGAAGAAACAGTCTTATATCCTTCGGCATATGAATTTGTATTATTAGCAATAGTTTCCCTGCCACATGCATATGAATTTTCACCAGATGCAGTTGTAGTATATCCAATAGCACATGATTGGTTGGCGCTTGCTATACACCCCATGCCTGCTGTATGGGCAGCTTGACCAGAGGATACGCCTTCTATTCCTTCTGCGTGGGCAGCTCTGCCAGAAGCTATAGTTCTTAAACCTTCTGTGTGTGCACCCATTCCAGTAGAAACGGTTGCATACCCCTCAGAGTGTGATGTTAATGTCCCTGTTGCTTTTACGGCATATTCCCAACTTGAAGCCGGCGTCCCAAATTCAACAGTAACGGAATTGTCGGTTATGGTGGTTATCCTTGTTTTTATTGGAGAATTGTTATATACATTAATATATATATAATCATTTACATACCATGAAGATGGCGTTGTTTCTAATGTAATAACCTGGCCTGCGAAACTTGATATTTTATAAAGATTTCCTTCTGCTGATAAATTACTTTTGCCTTCCGTATGTGTATTTCTACTTATTGACATATTGCTTTCACCTTCTGCATGTGAATTATCGCCCGATGCAATGTTTATTCGTCCCTCAGCATGTGAAGCCGCACCAAGTGCGATATTGGAAAAACCTTCCGAATGTGAATTTGCACCTTCGGCAGAAGTAGAGTCGCCTTCTGCCACGCTATTTTCATGTAAAGCAAATGAAGATGAAGATAGTGATACGCCACGATACCCTTTACCTGTAATACGAAGTCCAATATCATCATCATCGCCAGAAGCAGTTATAATAGGTATTTCACCTATTATTGAGTTTGAAATATTAATCTCGTTAACAGCATCCGTAACAGTATCTGCAAATTTAATAATTTCATTACCATTATTATCATTTATAGATGGCATTAAAGATAGCGATAAATTTTCTATTCTGTATTTTGGATCGTATATGTTTCCAGAATAGAAACTACCCTTATAATCTGACATGTATTATGCCTCCTTTCATATTTTGATGCTAAAATAACTTTTCAATGGCTTGATAAATTATATAAACCATTGCTACAAATTGTATTCCATATTTTTTAATCAAAACACGGACGTCAAATTTAAAAATTTCTTCATTTGAACTAATTTCATGTTCAATATTTTGTATTTTCTCATCCATTTTAATTTCTAATTTTGATAAATTTTCTTGCGTCTCCTTTGTTTCGGAATTCAATTTATCTAAATTTAGATTTACTTTTTCTAATGTAAAAGAGAAAGAACGCATCAATTCATCTCTTCTATCGTTTTTCTTCTTTTCTAATACACTTTCTTCTTTATTAGTTTCCATCAATGTGGTTAATCTTGTTATAGCTTCGCTTATTGAATCAAGTTTTTCTATTTTCTCTCCCATAGACTCAATTTTAGTCTCGATTCTTGCGATTTTTTCGCCATGATCCTTCACATCTTTGCTAATATCTTCCATTATGCTTAAACCTACGCTTTCATTATATTTTTCTCCATAATCTTCGTCTAAATTTTTCATGGAGTTTTTTTCACTCCCTTCATCATAATTTACTTTTTTTATTATACCGCATCATTAACGCAACGCATAATATAGACATGCTTATAGCGCTTGATATTAAATTACCGATATAATTATTCATGTTAACACATAAAAAACTAATAAAATAAAATAAGATAAGTGTATTTATATATTTACTAACAAACCATTCCTTGGTTTTACCATTCATATTTTCTTTTGATATAATTGGAACTTTTTTAATTATGTATATTCCAAATACCATACTTATAAACAATAGAATGTTTACTTGACACATTATGTATTTAGAGATTATAGCCGTAGATAATATCAACGGAATACTAATACATAAACATTTATCAAGAGTTGTAGAATGATATCCACCACTATATAACCGTAATACATTTAACACAATTAGAACAATTATCATTTGTGGTATGCATTCAAATATATATGCAAGACCAAAAAAGAATATGTTGGATATAATAAAAAAAGTAAGAAATATGACGTTATCTTCAAAATCATCATAATTTCTTACTTTAAATAGCTTTGTTTTAATTAATGCGTCAATAATCCGCATTGATATTTTTATAATCATTAATTTGACCTTTCTTTATCCTAAAATTTGCAAAATTAAAAGGCTGATTTTATCTGCTAAATGACACCTTACAAACGGCTAAATTTCAACGTTTGTATATGCCAAATTGGACAAAATCAACCTTTTTAATTTTTTGATGGTATTTCACATCAATTTTGTAGATAATTATGTAAATTATCTACTATTTTGTTCTAGTATCACCAAGAACCCAAAACTTTTCACAATTTCTCACTATATCTACACCTCCCTTTATTTAAGTTTATTTTACAAAAATAAATAATTATGAATTCCATTATTTTAAATGGGATGCACATCATTAATTCTTTTGTTCCAAATTTTGTTGAAAATACATCTATATTAAATAGTGTATTTAACGATATGGCTATAATAATTTCAATAACCATTACTAAGCATCCGACTTTTACGACGGACATAATTGCTTTTTTAAGTTTTATATTAAATACTACTCCAAGTAATAATCCAGAATATAATATGAATATTATTTGAAATACCAATCCAAGCCATGATATAAAAGTATATAACACGGCATTAATTATAGAAATACCAAAAAATGATAATATAAATTTCCTATAATTCTTTTCTAAGTTATTATCTAATATAAAATATGTTAAAATTATTAATCCATCAAATACTGATGAAAAAATAAACATTGTTAAAATATTGTAAATGATGTTCATACATACACACACAATCCCTATCTTTTTATTCTTTTTTCTTCTATATTCATAATTTCCTCTAATGCTTCATACATAACATTTTCCCCAAAAAATCTTATCCGAGCATTATTTTTATCTTTTTTTGATATATATTTTACGTTTTTTGTAGCTTTTGCTTCAAATAATAAGTTATAGCACATAAGTTCTGAATTTATTTGAATCAAATAACTAATTCCCAATTTTATTATAACACTATAATCTCCAAATCCATCGTTAATAAAGTGATAGTTAGATTCTTTAATGCCAAAGTGGTCAAAAAGTTTAATGAAATAATCTTCATTGTTCTTTATAGAATTTCTCTTTAACCATAGGGAAATTTGTAAGTCTTTGTAATTAAAATCTCCCAAGCTATCACTCCTTCTTATCTAAAACAATCTTATTCGTAATATTACCGCATTTAATTAACTGGTCAAATTGACACTCTGTTTGATTTAAATGCACGTTATTCAACTTAATCATATCATTAAGCATAGATTCTATTGTTGCTATTTTTTCTTCTTTCTCAACTATCGTTTTAATAATTTTCCTATTATCTATAATGAAGTAAAACAGAATAAGTATTAAAAATAATACTATTAAACTGAACACTATAAAAAATCCAAACATATTTTGTTTAAAAATAAGTTCTGCCCTGTTATAAAATTTTATAATATAATACAACAAGGATGATATTACAACAATAGAACCTATGATTGCTGGAATTGTCACGTATTTACCAAATCTACCCATATGACATATCTCCTTTCTATAATATTTCTTTGTATAATATATTATATCATAGATAAGGTATTTTGTCAAGTATTTTTAATAATTTATTTTATTTTATTTTATATCCAGAGAATACTGCCGTAGAACCTTCTAATATATATATTAAATCACCAATATACATATATTCTCTTCCATCTTATGAAATTCCACTATTAACCCATTCTACGGTTTCGCCGCCATTATCGGCTCCAGATAGTAACACATCCATAATTATACCTCCAATAAATTATTAAAATATACCATTAATGAGGCAAGTTCCTCTTATTATTTGTGAGGCCGTTGCCGTCCCAACTGGAATTTTTAAAATTACATGAAGATATGTTCCGGCTTCTATCATAATTGGTGCATCTAAATTTATATCTATTGGACTAGCAACCAGCACTAACCGCAAATGTTTGTATACTAAGCGGAATACTTCTTGCCGATCTTGTTCCACCTGTTGCGCTATCTGCTGTTTCCAATGATACACCAGTAGAACCAACTCCAAGATGTTTCTGTCATTTCACCACCAGTTATAACTAACACATTTGAATTGGTGGCTGCCGATGTATTTGTTATTCCAATAACCTTATTTATATCCGATGATACAATATTGCTTGCATAATCAACTTTGTCGCCAGATATAATTTTTACTACACGATTTCCGCTTAAATTTGTATTTGCAATTTTAGTAACAGAATTATCATTTTTTGAATTTATTGTTACTTTATTTAAATTTGAATCTACATCAAAAGTTGTATTTTCGCCAGAATTAAATTCAGTATTACCTTCAAGTGTTACGTTATTGAATTTAAAATCACCATCAACATCTCATTTTTTGACTTTGGACGCCGACGTCTGATACCATTACATTATTATTGGTGCTTGATACAATTATTTTTGAACTGTTATTATTAAAAACTACGATACTATCACTCATATTGCAGTCACCGAAATAATATTATTTATATTTCCATATAACAAAACGGTTCCATTGCCATTCGAATCAATTAAGAATAGATCATATATGTATTTTTGTCCAGTTAAAAGTCTTGTTTGACTTGATTTGATCGTAATAACAATCTTTCCTTCATTGGGCGTAATAACTATACCACCATTGGTATTAGATGATAAATCAATAACTGGTTCAGTATTTATATCAGTTCTTATGCACATTCTGCTTGTATATCCGGTTAAATTTATAACTGTGCCATTAGAGTCTTTCCATATAACCTCTCTTGTAAACATTTCTCCCTGATATGTTTCTAATGTATTTTTTGAAGCCAAATTTTTCACCCCTTTATTTATATAAATGTGAAGTTTTTAAAAATTTTAATACATGAAACCAATTTGTAAAACTTCTCTTTTCAATGTGAAATTTAATTTTTCCAGTATTATTTTGCGCTAAATTATAATGTTTTAAATATATCTTGTCATCATTTTTAACAAAACATACATATATATGTCCATTCACATTTACTTCTAACTCGCAAGGAACATCCTCCCATTCTCTGGTATTTGGATTCCTTATATAATCGTATATTGTTTTAATATTCATATTGAAATATTTTTCATTAGTTTGTAAAATCATATCAATATTATCTTTAACCTTATTGTGAAATATTTTATTCATTAAGCATATCAATTCACCCCTTCTCTTTATTATCATCGATCATAATTATTAATTCTTGACATACCCTGTTTTCGTTAATAATCCAATTAGAATATTTTTTTATATGTTTTTTTATTAAAAAATATATAATCCAAATATTAATAAGAAATATAGTTAATAATATTATATTAATATAATTATAAATATTAAATCATTCCTTTCCATTGGTATTTATATAATAATCAAATTTAATTTGATTTTATTGTCAATATTATAATAAACCGTGTAAATATTAATATCTACACGGTTTATAAATGTGATATATAGAACTACTTCTTTTCTTCAATCTGTTTGTCACTAATTCCAGGAGTAGTTGGGTCTACCAATACACCAACAGTAGCTAAAACATTAATTGCAATACCAACAATCTGAACGATCTGGTCTTGTGAAATAGATGTTGTAATACCTAAGATTCCAAGAATCTGGTATGCAAATGTTACTACACATGCAATAAGTGCTGCAAACACAGTTTTGTTTTTAAATCTTGATTTCAAATCAATTTTCATAGTCAATTACCTCGCTAATCTTTCTAACATTGTGATAACTTGTTCTCTTGTAATATATCCATGTGGATTACTACCATCTGTTATGCCATCTTTTTTTGCCTTTTCCCAAGCATCTTTTGCCCAAGTAGATGGTGTGCTATTGCTGTTATTTAATATTTCATTAATAACATCTTTAACGACCTGTCTTGTTTCTGCTTCAGTCAAATCCTCTACCTCCTTTTTAGTAACTATTGGCTGTATATTTTGAAGATATGGTAAAGGGTCAATATAACCCCTACTATCTTCTGTGGATTTTGAAAAATCTGAACATATTGCAAAATGCAAATGCACAGGAATTTTCAATTTATCAGTATTGGAACTGTTGCCCATAATTCCTAAAATGGTGCCAGATTTTACAGAGGTTCCAATGCCAATAGTGCATTTAGATTTCATATGTTGATATAGTGTTTGGAAGCCATTGTGTTGAATTACAACAAACCAGCCCCTATAATCATTCCAATCATTATATTTCACAGTTCCATCAGCAACTGAAAATATATTTGTTTGTGATTTAGAAAAATCACGACCTAAGTCAACACCATGATGAAAAGTTGATGCACCTTTTATTCCAGTGTCCCTTTTACCATATTTACTTGTAACACGAAAAGGTAATACTGGTGAATGCGTTAATTGTATTGACATTAAAAATCATCTCCTTTCTATAATATAATATTTATATTATTTTATTAATATACCTGTGACATTGTTCCGCTTGAATTCTTATAATACTTACCAGCTATTAAACCTCCGGTTTTTTGCGGATGCATTATCTGCAAAAGCCATTAGTAAATTGTATGTTCTTGATTGTGTCGCAAATCTTACGATTACAATACCAGAACCGCCATTGCCACCAGTTGCAGAAGAGGAACTTGTTTCACCGCCACCGCAGATACAAATGGAATGAACTGATGTTACGCCCTTTGGAACCGTGAATGCTGAACTTCCGAATGTTAAATATTTAAGAATTGTTTTCCAGCTTACGGATACTCTGTCTATAATAGCGTTTCCACTTACAATTCCGTCGTCTATAATTTCATTCATACTTGAACCAGAAAGCATACTAAATTTAGATTCTGGTATTCCATTTGTAAATTTTGCCATTTATATCAACCATTTCAGACATAAAGATAAGAATAAAACATCTGTGTAAAATATATGATTCTAAATATCACTCCATGTTCCAATCATATTTGTAACAAGCCATACATTTCCTACTGATTGTATTTCTATATAATTTCCAATAGTATTACTTTGAATATTAGAAACAGAAGTTCCGCTAACCATAATTGCGCCAGATATTCTCAACATATTAGCCGAATTAACGTAAAACGAATACTTTAAACCAGATTCTACTGTTGGAAGTGTAAAAATTGTAGTTGCGGTTGCCCCTGTATTTAAAAATATTGCTAAATTATCACTTTTTACAATAGTATAATCAATAGTTTTTGCAATTTCTTTAACAGATGGTGTATTTTTTTGTATTATAGCCCAATTTGCATCAGTAGTTCCAGGTATATTAACTTTTGCGAATATTAAATCACCGGCTTCGACCTGTGTTGAATTTAAAACACCATCTACACTTACATACCAAGCATCACCCTTTTCTATGGCACCACTTGCCCCACTTCCACCTGTGCTTGGGTAAACATTAGACGATGCATCGTAATCACCACGCAAATCAAGTAGTCCACTAACAGCCCTGTTAATTTCATTTTTTACAAAAGCAGTAGATGCAATCTGTTGGGTATTTGTTCCGGCGGTTGCCGTAGGGACTAATGGTGTTCCAGTAAATGTTGGCGACTCCCTCCAGAACCCAAGTATACTTGCATGAATCCACCCATCTTCATCAAATACTATAAATGCCGTCATTTCTTCTGGTATTGTTATTAATGTTCCACCAGTATTATCTATGTCATTAGTGGTATCTCCATCACATGAAACACCGCCGCCCCAACCAGCACCAATAGTAACTGGTAGGGCAATTCCAGAATAATTAAATAAATAGAAGCATCCAAATTTAAAATTAGAATTTACTTTAAAATCATCTGCATTCATAGACACAGAGGTTACGCCGTTTTCGGCCTGAACCTCCTTATTAACGCACGATATATATGTTATTGCATTTGCGCCTGCGATTTCAAGTCTAACCTTTCCACCAACGCTACCGCTACTACTTAATGCGTCTACTAATCCTGCATTATTAGAACTACTATCATAAACAAGAAATTTATCACCAGTTGACAATTCTATATTTGGTAATGTATTAATTAATTTAGCCAATTTATATCACTCACTTTCTTAATAAAATCTAAACTATTCATTTTTGAATACGATATAACTACCATCACTATCTGCAATTGTTTCATATATTATCGGGATATGAATTGTGTTGGAACGGGATGCATCAAGTGTTTCAAAAATATCCCTGTTAACATTACTCTGTCCAGAAAGCCCTTCAACCCATGAAGATGAATTATGATCGTAATGAAATATCTTTTTTGTAGTATTGTTAAACCAAAATTCAAAACCAATCGCAGGCGCAGAAGTTGGATTAACAGACGATTCTATAATTGAAACTTTTTTAGACCAAGTAGAGTCTAGCCAAGCATTAAGTTGTTCTAAAGTCATACTCATCGTTTAATTCTCCTTTCTATTACAATATAAAAACAATTTATTATTAAGTTTCTTCAATAATTATTGTTATATTATTTTCATTATTATAATAGTAATTTGCCAATATATTTACTGGTGGCAATGTTAGTGTTGTGCCAGTAATATTATAGTCGCCAGCATTAGTAGGTGTAGTAACATTATTTCTACATAAAGTATATGGCGAAGTTGAATTTATTTGAGCTGATATTTTAACATTATTAATATTTGTTATTTTAGGAATTGTTACAGTATTCTCTGGATATGTTAAAGTGTATGTTTGAGGAACAAATCCATTTACATAATAATCCTTACTTATTGAAACAGTTTTATCAGATAATGTTGTAGAATTTAATAAAAATCCATATGCGTTGTTTGCATCTGTATTTATTTCATCTAATGTAGCGGAAATATCTATGACAACACTATCTGTAAATTCATTTTGTGGTATCGGTGGATCTATTGTTATTGTTCCAATATCATATAAATTCCATAATGTTTGAATCATATTTGGCTGTGTTAACTTAGCATTAAATCTACCAGTTTCTCCTCCACGAATCCTAAATTTAAAATCTAATGATTCTTGAGTATATAACGCTCCCATATCTACAATTTTAACTACTATATTATTTGTTATAATGGCACCATTATGTGCGTTTCTTATTGTATATTTAACATTGGGCGTTGTTAAATTACTATAGTGTATACCTTGTGACATATTTTTTGCAACAGTGATTGTCTTAGTTCCACTATAAGTTGGTGCAGAATATGAACTATCCACGGAAGTTATTGTGCTATTAATTTCTGAAAGTATAGACTCTATAGTTATGTCCCTAACATAATCTTGGCAGTATGTAATATTTAATGGAATTTCTGCCTGTTCTAATAATTTAATTGCACCTTGTTCGCTTTCGCCATTATATTTAATTGTTCCAACTGTGCAGGTGGGCAACACATCATTGCATGTCACTGTGTTATCACTAACATACCAATTAGACCAAGAGCCATTAACACTTCTAACACGAACCCTTACGTGTTGCTGTGTATCACCAGAAGTAGAATTTGTATCAGCTACCATATATGGAACAACCATTCCTGGATTATTTGAAACATCCCATATATTATGTATATTTTTTGTTCCGGCTTCAAAATCGTCGGTTTCAACTCTATCAAAATCAATATCTGCCACCACACCAAGGAAGGCGATATCATCCTTTTTTAATGCAGTTTGATGTATTGTGGTTGCACCAGTCCAAGTTAAAAATGGATATATATTTGATAATGTCACTGAACTTATAACGGGTTTATTAAGTTTAATAATCGGCGTAATATGTTCAAAATTTCCTAAATTACATGTCAAGCTGTCTAATGAAGATATATCTACTGTTACCGTATTTATATATTCATTTCCAACCTTGCTATCATATGTTGTTATATCAACATCGCAACAGTTTGGACGTCCTTGGTATACTGTGTTAGCCCTCCAAGTAATGGTAACCTTAAGACTTGTTGCATCGGTAGATAGGCTTTTAACGACCTTATTTTCTGTTGAGTCATTCCATATTATATTAAGCGCATCATCAGTATTTACTTTCTCTATATTTGTTATAAACACACTATTAAGCTGCTCATTTGTAGCTACCTTTTCCCAAATATCCTCTTTTGCAAGCAATATTATTTTTGGTATTTTAGTCCCCAAAACACCAACTAATGTCGCCGACTTACTAAAACTCAATTCAAACCTATATGTATAATCTTTACTCATGTATACGCTTCCAACAGTCTCTCTGAGATTAAAAGTTTGTTCTCCGGCTGTGGTAGCTAAACTCCAGCAATTCTTATCTATAGAAAATTTAAACGCATCACTATCTTCACCATTTTCCCAATGACGAACGCCTGTCGTCTCGTTTATTATTCTTAGTTTAACTTGAGTTCCAGCTACCGAAGTAACATTTTCTACCTTAATATTATCTAATCTTATGTTTTTACTAGGGCGATATCCAGATATCGCAAATGATTCGCCGCTAATATTTGATGTAGAGTTCCCGGCCGTGTCGAAATAATCATCCCCATCATAAGATACCCCGACGCCATCGCTAGTAGTTTGTAACCAAATACGTTTATTGTTGCTATTATTATCACCAACTAAAAGGTCATCGTCGCCACTCCATCTTAATGCAGCAAAATATTTACCATCATCATCTTTTTTTCTTAATATAGCCAACTGGTCGTTAAAGATTTCTTTAGTTGACCATTCTTGTGTGGCCAAAGTTTCATAGTTAAATATTTTTCCTCCAAGTTCTATATATGGTATAAAAACATTGGTTCCCCCAATATGACCTTTTAGCTTTACTGGGTTGCTAAAATTAAATTGAACTTTTGTGGAAACATTACTTAAAATAGGTCTTGGTGAAGTAAATGTAACAGTGTTCAATCCAGAATGACATAGTAACGACGTATTTGCCGAAGGATTATTTAAAGCGCCAATATATCCAGATAGTGATACATTTTCAACCAACATATAAGAACTTCCATCTTCTAATAATAATTCGATCGCAACTCTGCAAATGGTATTCGTAGGAGGTTCCTCTTCTAATTCAAATGATAATGTTTCATTTACAAAGTTAATGGTTGTTCGTCTATCGTAATGCATTTCGTCATATTCTCTAAATGTATTGTTGTCATTTGGTGGAATATATGTTACGGCGGTGTTGCTAAATGGCGTAACGAGTCTTGCTGACTTATTTCCAGCCAATGCTATGTTCCCATCCATATTTCCTAATATAAGACCTTTTAAATCACTTGTTATACGCGTAAGATCATATCTTTTATTATCATATGGTGATTGGAAAAATAGTCCACCGGATGATTTATTTATTATAAAATCATCTGTAGTTAACGATCCTATTTGTGAAACAAAATTCCACGTTAGTGGCTGATCCGTAGCCGCCATATCGTAAATCTCATAATCCAATTTATGATTGGTCGTATTCTTAACTAATCTCCAGTCATATTGAACTGGAGTAGTTTTATATGATTTCAATAATACGCCAGTATTAAATTCTGCTTCTGATACGGGCGAAAATGTGGTTGAGGCTATATCCATAGCCATTCCTCTTGCGATTAAATCTATAGCCAAAATTAATCAACTCCTTATTATAAAATTATTTAAATAATAACTATTCTACAATAATTCATAAACACTTTGATACAAATATTTTGGCTATACCTAATCAACTATGGCGCCCCTTATGGTTAAATCGCCATTAGCAATACTAATTATTCTTACTCTTGCTTTACTAATGCCCTCTAAACTCATTTGCCACATTGTATCATTGGCTGTGCAGTTTGTATTCATAGCTAATGTTGTCAAATTTGCACATCTAACAGCCTTCCAAACTCCGTCTGGGAAAACCAATACCTCAAAAATTGTGTCAAAAGATGTTGATGTGCCAGAAAAATCAATATTCATTAACATATTATTTTTGTTTACAATTAATTCGGCACCATTACCAATAACAGTTGATGCGTTTTGAAAAGTAATAACTTTCTCTCTATTATTACTACCCATTTTATATCACTCCCTTCTTCTTCTATAAACAAAATTGAATAAATATAATTATTTTTCCAATATTAATACCTTTTGTAATGATTGCACCCAACCTACTTTACAATTTAGAACCTCGCTAACAAATTTTAAAGGAATTAATGTGCGATTATTCTTATCAATTAACGGTGCTTCATTTAACGTATAGTCTTGTCCATTCACTTTTGCTAATTTAGAACCAGTATTTAAAACAATCACTATATTACCTTTTGTGATTTCAATATGCATAGATTTGTCCGCATTATACGCCGGTGTTTTAATTGTTGCACCTAAAATATCACAAAGAGTTCTTAGTGGAACTAATGTGTTGCCATTAAGATTTACAGGCGTAGTATCCATAGTAAACTTCGCACCATCTACGAAATAATTATTATTACCAATTTGCATAGTAGTATATTTCTTGTCTGTGGATGGAAGAATTGGAAGCCCATATCCTGTATATATATCCATTCCCACTGTTTCCAAATCCATACAAATCATTTTTAAGTATTCAAATACTTCATCCTGTGTCAAATCGCCGTATCTTTGAATTAACAATGCACATTTACCAGCAAAATATGGTGTTGAAAAAGACGTTCCCCAATTCCATCCCATGAAATCTGTAAATTCTTTAGCGGTTCCATTGCAAAATTGCTTAACATATTGTGGAGAGCCTTTTATTAAACTACATGCGCCAATCCATATGGCAACATCTGATGGAAATGCGCCATTACATGTTTCACCAACATTACCAGATAAATTTAAAAATATAAGATTATATTTTTTCTTTAGCGCATTTAATTCTTGTGAATACCATGTATTTTCTTCTGTGCCGCCATGATTTGACTGTGTCAATATTTTTACTTTATATTTTACTATAAAATCTTCAAGTGAATATGATATATTATTATAGTATACATCATACTTATATATATCACCACCACTTGTAAGCGTTCCTATGCTTGCATTGATAACCGTAGCATCCGGTGCGGCATCAAGAATACGCTGCTTAGTTTGTTGTCCATGCGTGCTATTTCCTTCGCAATTCATGATAACAACGCCTTTTCCGGTAAATTTGGAAGTGTTCCATCCGGTAACATTACAATAATCATTCTGTTGTTTTATAACTTCTTGATTCGTCATTTTTAACCACGCTTTCTTTTATAACTATATGGTAGATATAATATCTGATAACGTATTTTTACTTAAATCACCAATTATTGTATTTAATTTTAGTCCTTGTGTGCAATCTAATCTGCAATCAGTAGAAACTGTACCGTCATAATTAACACCCATACCAGTTTTAGAGTTAATAAATCCTATTTTTTCTTCTAATATTTCATTCAATTCTACTTTTTTATGAAATAAAATATAGTTTCTTTGCCAATTTAATAATGTAACGATTTCTACGCCATTATACATTCCATACACATATCTATCATCTTGGTCTATTATCGACATTCCAAGATATTGATACAGATCAATAAAATAATCGAATCCCAAATTATCATAATCGTAAATATAAACTGAATCAACATTAAGATTAACTAGCGTAGAATTATTTATAAAATCCCCATTTGTATATAACACAACTTTATTATCTGGCATAATTTCTTTTATTTTTTGCGCCTTACTTCTTAAATTATCAATTTCTATCATTGGTTCATTAAGTCTATTTAGCTTTATAACACCTTTAAACTCGCTATCTTTCAATTCTTTAATCAGATTATCAAAAACACTATCATCAAGTAATTTATTGACATTCCTATTTTCAGTAAAGTGTAGGCACCAGCTGCACTTGTTATTACAATTTGAAGATAATCCAATTTCTATTATGTCTAAGTCTTTAATCAGCATTATTGAATCACATCTCCTATCTTATTATCAATAGAAGTTATTTTAATGCCTGCCTTTTCTTTTAATATAACAAGCCAGTAATCTATTGCCTCTTTAGTTGTCTTGGTGCTTGTGATAGCCTTTTCATAGGTCATTCCTACGTTGTTATCTATTAAATATTGCACAACTCTATATGCTAAATATCTAGCAATTACGTCATTAGAATAATCCATATTAATACACCTCCTTTTATTGTGTTTCCACCATCGTATCGAGAATTGTCGAAATATATTCTGCTTGTTCTCTAAGTTCCTCATTTTGCTTTGTTAATAGCTCTATCTTTTCTTCTTTTTCTTTTAATAAAGCAAGGGTTTGACCCCATTGTGTATTATCCATCTATTAAAACCTCCTTGAACGGGTTATTTATAAAATCACTAAACAACTTTTCATCTTGCAATATTGGATTTGGTTTAATTATACAATTCTCTTCCCCTAATTCTTCTGATAGAAAATATATGTTATGACTAATATATGCACCTAAATGGTCTAATTCAAGTATCAATTCAAATTCAGATAGTTTTCTATCAAAATATATTTCATCCATGTTTTTATATGAAATGAAATCTATAAAATTATTAATCCTATTCATATCTAACATCTTTTTTTTCCAATATACATATTTTTCTGTGCTGTATGGAGATTTTACAAATATAAACTTTTTATCCAATCTATTTTCTTTATTACATAGCTTCAAGCTATATAATCTGTGTTTTCCCATGAACATATATGGATGTTCGCTATTACTTATGAAAAACGGCGTATACATACCGTTTTTCAAAATATCTTTTCCTAATTCTATTTCTTTAGACCTATATTTTTTTAAATACGGGTTTATTAAATCACATCCATATTCATTAAATCTATAATCTGAACTACTATAAAAGTTTTCATAAACATCTTTAAATTCATAGGAAAAGCCGTGTTCATTTATCATTTTATATAATATTAACATATAGTAATAATTATATAATTTATCTAAGTATTCTTTTTTATGCAACATAATATAAAACTATAGCTCCTTGTCCACCAGCACCACTATTCATTCCACCACCGCCGCCGTAGCCACCGCCACCACCTGCAGAAGATGCACCAGTTCCTTCTCCACAAGAACCTCCACCGCCAGTTCCTATATCTTGACTTCCAGTTCCACCCGTGCCGGGGATTTCAGTAGGATAACTTGGATTTGTAGCACCAGATGTGCCATTTCCTCCACCGTAGCCACCACCACCACCAGAATAATACACGGTCGGTGTGCCACCAGAGCTTACTTTGATAAATTTACCGCTTTGCGTTGGCGTTCCGCCAGTATCACCATATCCACCAGAAGCATCTTCTGTTCCTGTGGTCGATTGTTCGCCACCAACAGACGAAAGTGCACCAAATGTAGCTGCTGCACCATTGCCAGCTGGAACTGTATAACTTATTGATTGCCCTGGTGTTACTGATAGGGCGTATTGTGTATACGCACCACCTCTTCCACCATAATATCCCTGACCTCGACCGGCATTTTCTCCGGCACCAATCAAACAGACGGTTATACATGTTAAACCAGTAGGAACTGTAAATGTAGCCGTTCCGGGTGTTGTATATACATGTCTAAATCCATTTATTGTTGATGAATAAGTATTTCTTATCGTATCAACCATAGTTGCATTACTTACCACATTTGTCATTGTATTATAGTCTTTAAACATATTTGTAATAGTTGTCGAGTTTAACATATTTGCAGATGCCCATGTGCTACTGGTTATTAATGAGTTAATATATGTATTACTGGTCATTTCGGATAATGCACCGGCCACACAGTCATAAAACGTATTACATTTTATTAAATTTGTGAATGGTGAAGTCGAAGAGCTAGTTCCTTTGAACCACGCATACATCGCGAGCTGTAGCCCTATAAGCCCCACTCTATTAACATTGCCCTTACCAAAAGCAGCATCTAAGCCATTTGTATTAGCCGCCGTGCAAAATGCTATATATGATGAAAGATTTATATTCTTTTTTAATAAGTCATTTACTGTTGCTGTTGCACCGTCTATACCATAAAGCGTTTTAACGTCACTTGATAATAAGATTTTTGTATCATTAAATGTTCTTGTATCTATTGTATCAACAAGCGTTTTTAAGTCGTTTAATTTTGTTCTAATAGCACCGGCATTTTCGCCATTAGCTATAAAATCTGCCATATTTATATCCTCCTTTGTTTATATAAGAAATTATTATAATACCGATGGTGTAAAATTAAATTCTGTATATGTATAATCATCATTCCAAGGTTGTGCGTCATCCCATTTATAATCTTTATAATATTTGATTATGCCATCTTTTACCATCATCCAATCTGTTGTAGTATTTATAATTGTTCCACCTAAATATATATCAAAATTGTTATCGTTTAATTTTAGATTACTATATATAGTATCCTCAAAATGTAGTTTTCCACACAACACTGCATATTGCAAATCCTTAACCCTATACTTATCGCCTATATTATAAGTAAAGAAATATTTATAATCCACGCCATTAATATCTTTTTTTGGCAATAATGTCCAATTATGCAGACCTGTTGTTGTTTCCTCCTCTAAAAATACCTTATAGTTTCTATATAATTGAACATAAAAACTTGCTGGTCTATACCCATATATATTACTATCATCAACCCAAGTGATTGTATTTGAAGAATGCGAGACCGTTTGCAATTGATGTGTCATACTTGCAACATATCCATTAACTGTTAATGTGTTAGTATAATTCAACAAATTACTCGTGCTTGTTATAGTTATAACATCTGTGTTGAACAAAAATGCATTATATGAAGAAATCCATGTAGCCGTATTTGATCCAGTTATTGATATATTTTTAAACACTGAACCATTTTTATAAATTACATATTCATCAGAATTTGGTCTGGTATTATATGCATTTAAACTATCATCTGTCCAATTCACAGTAAAACTAATGGTTTGCTGTGAAATAGGAAGTGTAAATGAGGCACTTGTTTTGGCATTTGTTTGCGTTACAGACGGTGTCACAATGGTTACAACATCTGACACACTCACGGTTAACGTGTCATCAAGCCATGCAACTGGCATATTAACATTAATGGTTTGTGTTGTAGCCAATGTGAACGTGCTTGTAGTGCCATCGCCTTTCGCTCCCAATATGGTAGTATTTGATGCTGAATATAACTGTATGCTACTTCCAAGAGTTACATTATTTAATTTAAATGTTGGCGTAGACGTATATGTAAAATTCGGAGCAGTATAGCCACTTGTTCCCGTTCTATTTATTACATCTGAGTTACTAATTGTTATTGGTAATATGCAAGTATCACCACTTATTATTGGCGTTTTCAGAGTAGCTGTAGCATTACTTGTTATCGTAGAAGTGTTCGTTGGATATTGATAATACATTACATACCATGAATATACAGAACTTAGTGTGCCATAAGCTCCAAAATTAATCGTATATGGAAAAGTTATAGCCACAAAATATCACCTCCTAATAACGCAATTTTGATTTAACTATCTCTTCACTTGCATAGACTTTTTTATAATCATTGCCTAATGCAATTTCTATATTATTTAAAATTGGAATTAATTTATTTAAATCATCAATATCTAAACTACTTTTTTGATCAGTTCCTTGCATATTCCTATCCAAAGTAATATGTCTTTCGATAATTTTAGAACCCAATGATTTAGCTATAATTGTCTGTAAATACCCATCTTCATGCCCACTATAACCTATTGCATTAAACGGATATAGTTTGCCCAAAGTCTTTATCATATTCAAATCAGATTCTTCTAATTTTGTGGGGTAAGAGCTATTGCAATGCAATATAGATAATTCAACGTCATTAAGCAATTCTACGGCATTATTAATCTCTTCAAAAGTGCTCATGCCCGTTCCAATAATTACTGGCAACCCATAAGATTTTACCTTTGTCAATAATTCTACATTTGTTATACATGCACTTGGTATTTTAATAAACGGAATATCATATTGTGTAATAAATTCTAAACTGTCAATATCCCATACAGAAGCAGACCATTTAATGCCAATTTCCTTACATAATGCGTCTATCTGATCATATTCTTCTTTTCCAAATTCAATCAGATGTTTATATTTAATATATTCCATTTCACCAAAAATAGTGTTTTTAACTACATGTTTTTGGTTTTCTGGAACACAAACATCAGGATTTCTTTTTTGAAATTTAACTACATCAACCCCACATTCTTTGGCTTTAATAATTATTTCTTTGGCAATGTTAATATCGCCATTATGGTTGATTCCAATATCCCCTACAAAAATCATAACTAATTCCTTTCATTCTAATCTAAATAAGTATCTTTTACACTTCTGTCGTCGATATAAATATCGGCGGATGGTTTACCCATAATTAACTGGTCATACTTAACACCCCAATCCTTTAGTTGCCTCTTTGTAATATATTCCCAATCTATTCCTGTTTCATAACCTCTTGCTGTAAAAAACACTATAGTATTTCCTGCGCCATATAAATCATTTATATGATTAATTCTATCCTTAAACGGCTTTGCATCACGATAATCTTTCTCTTGACTACAAATTGTTCCGTCAATATCGCAAACCACTTTCATTATACATTCCTTTCATAAAGCCATTTAGCATATTCATATTCATCAAATGTATCAATATCCACCGTCTCTTCTTTCGGAATAATAAGTGGCAAAAATCCATCTTTGAGCATTAAACCATCTTCTTTAAATTTATTTTTATTAAATACGTGGAAACAATGAGCAGTTTGATACCAAGGAGTTATTTCTTTTGTCGTAAGCTTATCATAGTCTATATGATTTACAACATTGAAATTTTCATCCATAATCCAATTTTGTAATATTTTTGCACTGGTTCCATATTCTTTATCGGAATTATCAAATTCTTCTATTTTTTTCAATATGGTTTCAACCGATAAAAATATTAGACATGGATTTAAAAACATCAAATAATCTTCTTCTACATCCAAAACGTCTTTAAAAATATAAACCAGTGGCGTTTCAGCATAACAGGTATCTTTATCTCTAATTATTGTTTTAACATTTGGATATTTGCTTGCAATATCAATCAATTCATCATCATTTATTAGCACATAAGTATTAACAAATTTGGATAAATATTCAAGTTTCTGACAACAGATATCAAACATGCATGTATCGCCGATTGGTAAAATTTGTTTATTTGGCAATCTTTTACTATCTAATCTTGCCGGAACAAAAATTCCTATTTTTTTATTCATAATCAATACCAACCTTTCCACTCGTATATCTACCACCACAATTACCGCATTTATGACAAGGTGAATCTTCCCCAAACACTCCATTTGCGCAATTTTCTCTAAATAAAATAACTTTTTTATCTGTAAGTATTCCCTCTAAAGAGCTGTCATGTAAATCACCAATAATATAGGGTTTTAGTTTATCTACGTCATTTCTAATATTACAACATGGACTTACCGTTCCATCGTAATTGATGCCAACGAAATATGTAGGTTCGTAGCATGGTGTAGTTCTAACATCAGCAGAATACTCTGTTAACACTCCGCCTCTGTCTGTAATATTTCTATATTTATCCCAATTTGTATAATACAATATTTTCATATCATCTTTATGTGCATAAATATAATTTTTAACAACTTTGTCTACAGTAGCACCAGCTTTGATTAATTTTTCTTTACAATAATCAATTCCGTCATTATCATAATCCATAATTGTTAACTCGTCTATTAACAATCCTTCTAAATTCTCTTTAGTTATAAAATCACCATTAGTATTTGTGATTAATTTATTAGGAAGTATCTTTCTGATTTCAATTAATTTTTCTTTGAACACGTCAATATATGACATAGGTTCATTATATCTTGAAAACGTTATAGGATTTGAATATCCCGACGCCTTAATTTCCTTTAATAATTTATAAAATATATCATTTTCTAATTCTTTATATCCAGTTCTATCAATATCCCTATTTGGGCACCAATGACATTTTCTGTTGCAATATGAGAATAGTTCTATCTCGATTAATCTTAATTGTTCTATCATATTATCTCCTTTTATTCAAGTAATCAAACCCATCATACTTAAATCCTTCTTTGGAATCATCATATTTTAAGTATCGACTTTTCGTGCAATATTTACACTGTTTACAATATTCGCCTCTTTCTTCAATCATATATTTTTTGAAGTTCATAAACTTTTCACTTTTATATATTTCTTGAATTGATTGATTATTTATATTGCCCATTATCAATTCTTTATGTTGTTCAAAATCTTCTCTTGTATGACAACATGGCATTACAGAGCCATCGTAATGAACGGTTAAAAAATAACTTGGTTCTATACATGGAAAATCTCTTTGTTTTGATTGTAAATCAAGAATTCCACCTCTATTTTCTATTTTAAAGTGTTTTTCCCAATTACAATTACAAGTAATCATATTTACATATCTGTGTATTCCTGTTATAATTTCTGTATCATAATTAACATCTATAACACATATTCCAAGTTCAACAAGCTTATTTTCCCAATATTCAATTCCTTTATTGTCGTAATCCATTATATTGATACTATTTAGTGGTAGATTTTCCAAACTTTCTTTTGTTAAAAAATCACCATTAGTATTTACACCCAAAGAAACTGTATTTGGCAAAATATCATATGCTTGTCGCACCCTTTGTTTAAATAAGTCTATATCCGAAAATGCTTCTTGGTATCCAGAAAAACAAAATATTGGCGAGGAGTAATTATAATCATTCGACGCAATATCAACATTGTGGTTGAATAATGCTTTCGAGCCAAATCCATTGTCTTTTAGGTCGTTTAAAAATCTAATATAAGTTTCTTCGGGCATTTCATTATGACCTTGCCTGTTCAATGTTTTGTTTGGACACCAATCACACAATCTATTACAGTATGATTGATGTTCAAAGTCTATTCTTCTAATGTGTGAAAACATAAACCACCTATAATTCTTTCCATTTATTGAATATTTCTTCATTATTTATAATTGGACTTGGCAATATATCTTGCCTATAATTAAATATTAAATCACGAACCCATAATGGATATGAATGAATTGTGAATATAATATCTTCTATATTATACCCTCTATATTCTATGGTATAATCATTAATTAAACTATTTCCATCAGAATGTATTTTGTTAACAGCTTTACTTAGCATATTATCATCACCGATAACACCGCTTCCATATATATTTTCCAATATACATCTTAACATAATACTTTCTTTTAATGGCGTTTTTATATCAGTAGTTTTATAAATCATATAATTACATGGAATAACAATACATAATATCTTATAATCCATAGGCAATTCACCCATTGATTGCAATAATTTTAATGATATTGCCCTGTGATTTCCTTCAAATATATAAAGATTTTCATCTGTTGGGTTTAAAGTTGAAACTATTAGTGGATAATAGGTTCCATTTTTCTTTATATCCAATCCTAATTTTATCTTATCTTCTGACATATTTTGTAGAAAAGGGTCAGAACAAAACGTATCCCAACGCTTTTCCACAATTCTATTTCTTAACTTAAGTTCATTAAGTTCGATAAATCTAAAATCAAATACACCACTTTTAATTATATTTTTTAAATTAAAGTCAATATAATCAGTATTATACATTGATGAAACTTGTTCCTTAGTATAATTTCTTTTTACATCTTGACGATTATAATATAAATTTCTACTATTATCGTAGTTTTCTATTTTTTTAATTTCAAAACATAACTTTTTGCTATCTACGTCTATATATTTATTATAATTATTGATATTTGAACAATAATTATCATAATCTATCGAATCATTTATAAAATACCCAATATTTTCACATTGTATATTTGATTTAAATTCATTGATATTAAAGGGCGAATTATATGGCTTTACTATATTTAATACTTCTAAATTTTCTGTATTATAGAATACTACTATCTTATTTTCTAATTCATTTTGTTCATATATCGTTCTCATATAATTCACCTATACAACAAAGTATAATGTCGTAGCATCTTTTGTAGTTATTGCATCATACTGTGCCTGAGTTCCAGACCAAAACTTTATAGTTTGCGCAGCATTATTCTGATTAATCATACTGTCAACGGCGGTGCTATGAGTAATAGTCCAAGTGTATACGTTTCCAGATATCGCAGAACAATGATAAACAGTATTTGGCGTAGTGGATGTATTGATATATTCTTGCCCAATTTGACCAACCGTTGATGTTGATGGTGCTACCGTTCCAGTTATAGCCTTTAATTGAAATGCGCTTAATTTATCACTAAACCCATCAATTATTTCACTATCAAAGGATAATGGCAATAATACATTCTGTTCTCCACCAACCCACATATACATCATACCAATATTCTTTTCAACTGTTCCAACTTGCATATCAAAAATAGATATATACATATTATTATTCTTAAATGGTACATTAGTAGCTACTGAGTCTGCTACACTATAATACTTGATTGCTGGACTTGACAGTGGCGCATTGTCTGGCGAATACTGGTGTGTTATTATATTTCCTGTAATTACTGATGTAATATCTCCAAAAATAAGCGAATCACTATCATAATTATATATTTTATTATCAGTATTATTAAAAAATATTGATAATTTAGCATCAGATGAGTCATTTGTCCATACGGTGCCATTATATTTATATACTTTGTTGTCAGTTGTATTAAAATAACACCATGCATCATTTACTGGCACTGGTGCAGTTGCATAAGCATCAATTGAATACATGTATACATATACGACATTAACATCACCAGAGCCACCGCCAAGACTTGATTTTAAATTTGAGAATGATATTTTTTTCATTATATTTGATGCGGCACTATCCATAATAGCAAGCATATCTGCATTTATCGGTGTCGTTTTTTCAGTTGCATCATTCATTAGAGAACCAATGGTTGTCGCTGTCTCATTTCCAGTATTTGTCCCACTAACCAAATCCAATGATGTTTTATTAGTGTGCGTATGCAATTTTGAATGTTCATCATATGTTAAATGATAATATCCTGTAGAGTCACCACCCATAATCTCTTTTAAATTATCATGATTTGGAATAGTTGCATATACTGGATCTGGATTGGCGATATTATCTATTTCGGCAGCACTACTTGCAGTAGCACGAACAATAATTCTTCCAACCAATATACAACCTGATTTAATTATATCTGGCACATCTGCCCTTGGTAATCCGAGTGCCGCTAAAGCCCAAGTTTCATAATCTTCATTTCCCAGCAACACATATGTTTTAGATGAATTTTCAACACTCCTATAAACCCAATTTATACCATAATGATTATTACCCAATAAAGCCAAATTGGTTCCATTGTCATATTGCGTATTATTATATTGTGTAATTGCTGTAAATGTAGTTACACCGCCTACATTAGAAATTAATTCACATGTATTAGCAACATTGCTATCGCACGCCTGCATATTTATTTGTGTAATCCCATGCCATACAACACCAGATGACACAATTATTCTTCGTGTAGCAGACTCTGACAATATTAATCCACTTTCTACACTAAATTTCTCGGCACGAATTAACCTTTGATGTATTTTATTCGATAGTCCACGCCCAAGAATTCCATAGTTTAACCTACTAATTGTAGTTCCATGTCTATATAATGCAAAAACTGGAATTATATTGCTTTCTGTAATTAAACTATAATTTGTTATGGCTTGATATTCCGGCGTTCCACTATTATAATTTACAACAATATATGTAGTAGCATTATCGCCAAGCGTATATGTTCCGCCGGTTATTGAATACTCTTTTAGCTCTCCAGAGAAATCATTTGACGAATATATCCTTGCTGTAGCCACACCTATTGTAACAGTTCCATCACCGTTATCTAAATATGAAGGTAGCATAACCATACCAGCTTCACCTATTGCATGGATAAGTTGACTATGGTCGTATGCTATTTTTCCACGATCGCCACGATATGCCGTTGTGGACGTTTCACCAAGAGCTGTCGGTTGACCAATTGAAGTATACGCACTTCCTGTCCATCTATATATTAAATTAGTGTCAGTTGCAACATATATTTTATCACTAACACCGGGTGTTGGGAATGATGCTAAATTTGCATATTCCTCTAAACTATCACCAGATGATGTTGGAAGTTGTGAAGTTGGAACCTTCCCGTCGCTACCTAATTCAGCAAGCCCATTAGCCACGCCTTTTAGCGTTGAATTTAATGGTGTATATCCCAATGCATCCTGCTTACCATTCCATGTGGCTTTTTCGGCATCTGTTACAAATCTGTTCGAACTATCCTGGACTATAATACTGGCTGGATGAGTAGCAGGGTGTGTATATACAGTGTCTGTAAATACGGCATTTGCCGGAACGTCTGTTAATACACGTGTGCTATTAACTTTTCCATCCAATTGTACCTGCAATCCTGTTACATTTGCAACCGTATGATTATGAGAATTGTCGTTCACGCTCATAATTCCATCAGTGCTAATAGTAATATCATCACCAGCTTTAACACCGCCTAAGGAGTATGTAGTTGCTACGGGCAACGTGTATGATGTTGTCCCGCCAGTACCACTTCCCGGCGCAGTATAACCGTTCTTAACTGCAATATATGCATTACCAAAATTATTATCTCTGGCATGTATAATAACTGCATCGCCAACAGTAAGCGTCGTTCCTGTTTTATTATATAAATTAGGATATATGCTGCCATCAGATGGAATAGCTACATCATAAGTAATATCTGAATGTGATGCCGCCACAACACCAAAATATGAGTATTCTATGTTTTCTGTATTAAATTCTTGTTTTGCAATTGTTCTTATTGCCCCTACAAGATCTTTTGCGTCTTGTGCCGTTAAACCCATAAATATACACCTCCTTTTTATGCACTTGGATAATATGGAAGACTGGCTACATTAGCGCACTCTATACTAATTTTACTATCTATACCTATAGGTATATTTAAAGACTTAATGATAAATCTTTGATTCTTATATCCATAAAAATTATCCGTTATTGATATACATTTATTTACATCCAAATGTATCATATACGTAGATTCCATTGAAATTGCCAAATTTAATATACTTATTTTACTTAGCTCATAATCCGCCCTATCTTGACATAATTGATTACTTGATATATTACTGTCTTCTATATATAGATTTCTAATACCTATCTTGCCAATTCTTGTTGGTGATTGGCCATTATTATTTTCAGAATAAGCAGAATATATCGTAACGCTATTAACATTCGCACCAACTACAGTTACCTTGTTTTTAACGTTAGTAAAATCATAACTTGTGGTACTTGAAAGATATTCAAGCTCACCATCATCATAATTCCATAATATCGGCTTTCTTAAATTTGATATATCTGTTATCCCACTTTGAATAACTAAATTTCCATTTTCATTATAATAAACATCACACGCAATCATATTAGCTAATTCTATTATGATTTCACCAAGATTACTATTTGCATTTTTAGTTATTGTATATGTAGTATTCACATCTTTATATATATTGTCAAATATTAATGGAACGATATCATTTGGGTATCCATTTCCGTTGTCATCTAATAATATATCGGTAATTGCTTGCTTTATATTACTTCCATTTGGTATAGTATATGTTGCTGTAATTGTTCCACCAAGCGTTCCGTCTAACATAGCAAACTTATCATAACATTGGATGTTAATCAGTTTTTCTCCACCATTATTCGTAGCTGATGGATTTGCAACAACAAATACACCATTTGGTTGCCAATATGTGTATCCTTCATCATTTTCAATGCCCAATTCAAGTTTAAATTTTGAATTAATCCATAATCCGCCATTATTATCATTCGGCAACCATTTTCCGTCATCGTTCTTTAACGCAAAGTTTAAACTTCTTCTTTGACCTTGCTGATAATTTATAGAAAGGGAACCGCCACCACTAATAATATCATCTATTATCTCTTCTTTTACAGTTTCATTTTGATTTAACAATGATAATTTAAACTTTGGTCGTATAATGCTTGCTTTTACAGTGTTTATATAATCTAATGAATTTGAATTTATTGCCATATTATCACCACGCCATCTAAACATTCTTTTCTACTACAGAGATTGAATCAATACTCATTAATTCTACCCATGTAAAAGAAATCGTCGTAGGTTGTATTGCGGACACATCATCTATTTTAAATGAGTTAGAAATAATATCCACAACTCTAACGTTTCCTTTTCTATCTTTAATTAACTTGTGATTTCCGTTCGCAACAAACGCTTCAAATCTTTTTCTTTGACTAATAGTATCAATGTAACGATATACTCCATCATCATCATATCCAACATCGCCTATTAGACAAGAAATTCCACCAGACATATAGTTTTTTTTACCAACATTGATTTTTGGAAATTGAGATAATCCCTCATATTTATATTTATCAATATTTTGCGTAGTTTCACCCGATGTAACATTAGCGTTAAACAACCAGATATTATCTTTATCTGCATAATATAGGTTATCATCCGTATCTGATTTAATGATATCTGTGATAGACCAATTACTCCACTTTGTTTTAACTGTTGCGGATTCCATTCTCGCACCGATCGTGTTAGCGGTTTCTGGGAATATTACATACTTATAATCATTTTGATTACTTACTAAGTAATCTGTTAACTCTGTATATTTCCCCTCTATTTTATTAATATATTTCAACGTGGAAGAACCAACGTCTTGCCTATACACTATCCAATTTGTTACACTTTCTTGTAAGGACACAATATTGCCACCGCTTATACTTGTATCATAATTGGCTAATAATAGCGTATCACCACCCCACGTTGGCTTATAATTGTTTCTTAACATATCAGCAGTTGGTTCTTCAACTGATGTTATAACAT
>Ga0194138_10000007_pt1 | contig 116699 bp, 129 predicted proteins | sample TARM_MetaG_T2_14_FD_134022 | JGI IMG/M metagenome (GOLD analysis project Ga0194138, IMG submission 134022) | Freshwater microbial communities from Pennsylvania, USA, analyzing microbe dynamics in response to fracking - TARM_MetaG_T2_14 (version 2) | ecosystem: Environmental > Aquatic >...
GGGAGGGGCAGCTGCCCCTCCCTGTTATGCGCTTATTTGAGATTGGTGACCATCTTTGGGAATTGTGAACGGATCACTTCGGCCACTGAGACCGCTTGGAAATTAGGCGCGATCTGAACAAGAGGACCGATGACCGGATGGATAGAGAGTACCCGCAACGCATCCGGTGTGACCTTGGTCAGGTATTTGAGATCGTAGACCACAGGTGTGGTGTCAGCCGAGTGGATGTACCAGTGGGGGTCCAACAGGGTCAGGTTCTCGACCAGGTCGTTGGAGAAGGCTGCCATGTCAGTCGGGTGTGGTTCGGGTAACTTGAACTGACTGAAGAACATCTCAATGAAGCCTGGCTGGTTGGCCAATATGACTTCGGGATTCAAGGCCCTCAGCGCTTGTTTAAGCGCATCTACCGACCCAGAGGTAGCTACGGAGGGTAACGAGTAGATAACCGCCTGATGGTACACGTCAGGGTCTACATGGCTCCTTACTGACTCGTAGTAGTCATACGTGCCGAAGCTATTGGCTTCAGTGAAGGCTGCACCCCAGACTGCAGACTCAAAACCGACATTGATCATCCTGGATATTTCAGGATTACCGCTCAGATCACCCATCAGACTGGCGACGTTGCCATACTGACTGATGTCTTTCAAGTTGCCATTGGTAACCGTGGTCAGTAGCCCATCGGAAGTACGTTTGATCTTACTGGCAAGGGCTGGGTCAAGGTCGATGAACTTGGCGGCCTTATCCAGTACACCACCGCCCACTGTACGCAGCAGACCAGTTGAACTGGTCCCAAACATCCCGAGTCCCTGTTCCAGTAGCTGTGCTCCACTGGCACCGGCTTGCTTAGACAGAAGAATGTTAGTCAGGCCACTTGTGACACCATTGACACCCCCGGCTCGAAAGTAAAGCTCGCCAGCTTTCTTCTTACTGGCTTGGTAAATCTTGTTGATGGGGCGTTCATTGGCCACGTCGTATGCGTCAGCCACTTCAAGTTTTTCGGTATTGTCCGTCTTAAATAATGGAATGGAAATCAGGCTCATGACTGGATCTCGAACAAACAAAAAAGAAAAGGAGGAAGAGGGGCCCTAAGGCCCCGCATCCGGTGTGTCAGATGTCGTCTTTCGGACATTCTTTCGGGTTGCTGAGGTGGTACTTGATTTCCTCTTGCAGTTCCTGACGGATGACGTTCAACGAGCCGGTGCTCTTCAGTGCCGAGCGCAACAGTGCCCAATAGTCCAGCTGCCACTGATGGCGATCCTGGACAATGACTTTGGTATGGTACACGTAATAGTGCGCCAAGGGCAGTTCGTTCTCGACCAGATCACGTTGCAGTTGGGGATTGCGTTCGAGTTTTTCGAGCATCCCCAGCTTGAACATCTTGCTGAACAGGGGATAGTAATCACTCGGCATCCGCTTGCCTTGATCGCGAGCGGTCATACCTTTCACAATCCGGAACGAATCATCTTTGAAACCGGTCTTCATGTAGAACCACAGGCCTTCCAGTGTCCGGAAGTGTCCGAAGTAGGGGTGCTCAATGTTGCAGTCCGACAGATTGGACAATGCACGGCCAAGTGCAGTGGCACCACGCGAATAGACATTGATGTGGTCAATCCCATCGTTTTTCGGTTGGATGGGTTGGGTGTCCTGTTTTTGCAATGCGTCGAGGGTCATTATAGTGGTCCTGTAAAACCTATAGGTGGGCAGCACGCGACTTGGTCGTTCTAGTCATTGCGGTACGTCCGTCGGCGGCGGGTAACAAACGCCTGACCTTCGCTGCCTTCTGGGATTTGGATCTGATCGATTGAATGGTCAACAGCATCGGCGGTCAGGTCTTGGTCCTGATCGTAGTCTTCGATGTCGTTTTCCGGTGACATGCCTGTGTTAGAGACAGCCGAGGACAGCTCATCGATGATCGCATATGGGTTCTTAAACATCGGTGTGGAGATGGTGATCTCCTCGCCGTTGCGGAGCAGCAACGTGACACTCATACTATATTTGAGTGGTCCAAGAATCTGAAGGGCCTTCTGAAACGTCTTGAAGGTCATCTGGGTCTTGGAAATTGCCCGGTTAAAGTTGTTGCGTTCCTGGCCAATGTCCTTGGGGTTCTTCGGACACCGGCTAAGGTGGCTGTTTAGAAAGCGCGTGAGACGCATGTTCCAATTCTTGGCTTCCACACCGCTGGGCCAGTCTCCCGATCCTGCAGGCCAGTCACGAAGAATCTTACGAAAGAGGTAGGTCAATGGATTACCTGCTTCATTCAGCAGCTTATCCCGATCCTCCATCATGCGTTGTTGCTCTTTGCTCATGGTTAAGTACCTAGGTGGATCACTTCAGACACAAACGACTGGCCGCAACCAGAGCATTCAGATCCTCAATGATAAAGTTGGTTTTACGTTGGTAGTACTCAGCATCAGCTCGATCCATTTTCTGGATAGCGTCCGTGAGTTTAAGGATGTGGTGACGTTGCAACTCAATCCAGTCCAGTGGGTGGATGAGGTCATTGTCTTCTGTGATGTAGTGGTCTAACGATGTCTCACGCTTTCGGGTGGATCGACCTTTCCATGATTCAGGAAGATACTGTCCCTTGCTGACAAAGATAGACGCTTCGATGAGTAATTTCTCCAGCTCCTCTAAGTTGCGGGTGGTACATGCAAGCATTGTGGACTGGGCCTTTGCGGGTGAGAATTTCTTCAGGTTCAGTTCATGGAGTTCTCCTAGATGAAATTGGATGAGTTCATAAATGGTGAGGCCTTGGGTGATGGAGGCTGGTTTTTTACGCCGCCACCATGGGAATATTGAAGTCAGCATGTGGGTTCCTGACGTACTTCTCACAAGATCCTATGGATTACTGTCTTTTCCTGGAGATTTTACCATGTCCGAGATAAATCCCCTCGAAGGGGATCTGATGCCTGTTACTGATGCTGAATATCTGACCGAGATGCCGATGAACATCAATGCATCGGTCGACCCATCCGATGTCATCAAGACCACCCAGAGCATCCGCCTGGCGATGGTTCAGAAACACCTCAAGAGTGGCGTTCCGAGTGTCGATAAAGATTCAAACACCCTCTTGCAAGTCCTGCGTGACCTTGATCAAGCTGCCCTGACTACCCGCAAGATCGATGTCGATGAGCGGCAGGTCAGCGAGTCTGAACGCCTGGCGCAAGCCCAGAATGAGTTGCTGCGTATGCTCGGTGGGAAGAACCCGTTCCTTCTCGATCTGGCAACTGGCCAGTCGATACCGCCGGTCCAGCGACCGGAGGCGGAATTACCCGCTCCGGTGCTGGTGCCCGACGTAACAACCCAAGGTACACAACCGGTAAACTACGACGACTTCGTGACTTCGGTAGAAGCCTCTGAAGCCTCGCGTTTGACCGGTGACGACTGATCTTCCGGTAGACGATAAGTGCCGGGGACGATGAAGCTAAAATCACTTACCGGGATATGCTCCAGGTGGATGTAATCTTCCATCACCAGCTCCAGTAGCCCGTGTCGATCAGCCCCCTGCAATTCCCCTGTCAGCTCATCTTCCTCCCCAAGCTCTCGGTAGTAGAGCTTGGGGAGTATGACCGAAACCCCGTTAATGGGTTTAACCAGCAGGGTTTCGTTGTGCAGCTCCAGCCACGGGTGAAAGTGGTAAGTGACCCACCCACTGTACTGACGACTGAGGGCCTCCGGAGACAGCGACTCAGGCGAGTGGGAGACAACATGCACCTCGACGTAAGGTGGAACCAGAGCTGTAAGGCAGTTCTTGTACATCTCGATCAGGGGACCGGGCAGACTGTACGGCCAGATGTTTAGGTCGATCCGAATGCCGGCCACATCCACCTGTCTAACCAGACGTTCCTCAAGACCTGCGATGTACGTCAGAAGAACCGGCAGGACCCCGGTGACAATAGAGCGCCGCAAGACGTCATAGTCGCGCTTGGCGTAGCGTTCCTGGAACGCTTTGTTGGTGACACGGCCATCGGTGATCTCTTCGAAATCATCCATGGTTCGGGCACGGTACTTCTCAGGCGACAGAGTCTTGCTCAACTCCGGATCAAGAAGCATCAGAGTTCCCATGCGGGTATCCATGAGCGCATCGAGATCCAAGAGGAGAACGTAGCTGCTATCAGGGGACATAAGGACCTCATCAACAACTTGATAATGTATCGTTATAAAGATTACTGATCGACAGGGGTGATCGACAGCAGGATCATCAACAAGATCCAGTGATTCTCTTTCAGCAGCTTCTGGAATGAGTCGTAATCGTGAGCGTACTCACGCACGTATTCGGGTACCAGTGGACTTGAGCGCACCCATGCCAGCACGTTGCAGAGATGACCGATGAACGACTCTTTCTGCAACTGTACGGCCGGAGTCGCCAGCCACATGTAGGTCGCACCATTCATGTAAAAATCCAGAATGGCGTTTTTCATTTCACCGGTGTAGTCTTCCACCTCGACGTATTCGCGCCATAGCTTCTCGACTGCAACGGGTCCACCAATGGCATACCAGCGAATGCGACGGAGTCGAACCAGGTGTTCGGTCAGGACTTCTTCAAGCCCCAATGCTTCATTGACCGGATCGGAAAGGAAGATCCGTTTCCAATCCTTGACGGCTATCAGCAACTTATCCAGGATAAGCTTATCGTTGTCGGCTGTATTCATGGGCCCACATCATCCAGGTTGTTATCGATCATCATCCCTCGCAACCAGTTGGCCACGCTGGATGTAGACTTGGTCACACCGCCGCCTGCAGTGACATCTTCCAGAGACGCTTCACCGTTCTCGATCAGTTGCCGATCAAACTCGACCTGTGCCATGCGGTCACCGGCTCGTACCTTGACTTCTTCCACCAGCGTCTGTTCCAACCCCTGCGATAGCTGTGATTGAAACTCTGGGAAGGAAATCTTAGAGCCCTTAGACTTACCTGTCACCTGACCGGTCATCTCGTCAACGTGGCGAGTGTTTTCTGGGATCGAAGATTTCTTGGTCAGCATCTGGGCCTGACGACGGACCATCATGTCCAGAATCAGGTAGCTATGCGGCGTGAGGAAGGTCTCGTTGGTCTGGGGGTCGGTCAGCCAGATGCGCTCAAAGAGCGGGTGTTTAATCTTCTCCGCCACCTGCATCAGACTCTCCATGGTGATGCGGGGGTCTTTCAGGTTAGGGGAGTAGAACGGTATGATTTCCTGATGCACTCGCTCATCTTCGGTACTGGGTTTAGCCAGTGCCCGAATATACTGATCGAATTCCTCATCACCCATGGCATTGAGGCGCTTCTCGGCCAGATCGGCATTATACCGATCACCAGGAATGATGCCTGCCAGCGACTCTACGATGAAGGCAGTGACTTCTTGACGACTGGCCATAGCAGAGACCTCAGTGAACGACTGGCAGGTTGTGATTGACGATGATCGGCAACACCAACCGACCAAAGTGACGCAGCCAGTCACGTGGCGCCATATCATCGACCAAGCAGGTGCGAGCAGATATGGTGGAGGTGTGAAGGCCCATCAACTGGTCACGCCAGTAACGGTTGAGCGCAACGATTGCCGCATGGTCATCAGCGGCACTGTCACGAAAGTTCTGGGTAAATCGCGTTGCCGCATGGGGATTCTTATCTGCCAACATGTCGATGACGGCAGACACTACAGTATTCGACATGGTCGTTTTCCTCGTATCTTCATTTGGGTGTCGCCCGTACAAGCACTTGCGTATACGGGCGTGTCAAATAATTAGCTGGCTTTAGCCGCCTGCCGATCCTTGATCTTATCGAGCAACGCCTTAGGCGTCAGCTTAGTACCACTGTCAGTGCCAGCTGAGGCTTCTTGTATACTGGCGACACCGCCGCTGGCTTTAGCCTTAGCCGAGACAGCTTTGTCGTACCAGTAAGGACGGTAGGTCCCAGCTCGCATGTTCAGCAAGTCCATGGTGGAGAGGAACGGGATATCGGCGTAAGTTCCCTTCTCCTCCAGAGGCAGCCAGAAACCGCGCGTATCGAGCAGCAAGTCCCAATCGTAGCCAGCGGCCACGATATCGCTGTAAAGCTCTTTAGGCGTGCACAGGAGGCCTTCTGGCAGGTCATGCCACAGGTTACGCATCATACACAGCTCAGCTGTGATGTTCATGGCACGCTGCAGACGAGGATCGGTCTCCAACAGACGACGGGTCGTCTTCCTGGTTAGGTTCTGTTGAGGATACAGATCGAGACGGTAGTTAGGCTTGCCTTTGGCCTTGTTGCCATCTTTGTCACTGATCCCATAGTACTCATACCCCTTACAGTAGATGAACTCGGTCAACTCGGGCTTAAGTCCTTCCGACTGGGACACCACCACCTCAAAGGGGATACCCGATGGACCAGACTTGCCACGCAGGTTGACAAGGTTGATGCAGATCAGGTCGGTATCGCCCTTCAGATCGTCTTCGTCGTCACGCGGGAACTCAGGGGCCTTGTCGGCATCGAGCATCGGCATCAGAGAGACGCAATACCAGCAGTTCGCCGTCAGGAAGCTGAAGTTCTCCGGTACCTTCTTGAGCTTGAGGTCCCCTTTGAGGAACTTCAGGCGCTTGACGTTCGGCTTGTACATGTCCAGCTGGTATTCTTGTCCGACGTGTGCTGTCATCAGGATGTGCAGACCAGACCCGCCGGTTACGCCAGTGACTTGGTCGATCAGCTGACTCTTAGCCCCAGCGCCTTTCATCGCCACCATGTTCAGGTCTTTGTGGCCGACATCGGCCTTCTCGTACATGTTCATGATGCCTTCGGTCTGCAGACCAGACAGTGAGTCAAGGAAGCTCAGTGTCGGACTCGGGACCTTGATCAGTTCGCCGGTGTTCTCATCGACAAACGGGGTGGTGACCAGAATGGACTTGTCGTTGCGCCGGTCATTGGCATACTCGCGCATGACGTTCCACCACTCGTTACCGTTGTACACGGTGGCGTCGGTAAACAGGAGCCGTCCACCGTCGACCAGATCAGTGCCAAACAGCTCCGGGAACTGTCGAAAGACGTTCTGAATTCGACCCGGAGACAGTGTGTTCTCCGAATCATGTGCCATCATGATGGCTAACGATACCCGGTTCATCACAGAACCTAGTTGAAATAGCGAGATCACGGTTTTGAACATGTTGGGCAAACCGGCTACGCCAGTGAAGTGGTTCAGACCACCGCAGAGGATAGATTCGCCGTGCTTGCCTTTGTAGTATTTACCGGTTTGGATGTCGAAGAGTGCTCCGATGTTCCACATGGGACGAATGGATGCGGCCTTCTTAAACTTCGCGAAAGGGCTGGTGCTCATGTGTTGGTTTCCGACAGATGAAGGTTGTTAGTACAAATCGATATGGAAAACTGCTTTTCTTTAACTTGGAGTTGGACCTTATTATGAATCCTGAATATTACCAGTCGCTTGACACGTGCAGCCTGGAAGACCTTGAACGACTGGCAGGCGTGGTCGCGATGGAATCAGCCGCAGGTGGCATCACCCTTGATCCGCGTCAACGCATGGGTCAGTTCTTCCGTAAGGCCAGTGGCTTCTTCGGTAAGATGACACTCCCTACCCTCAACCTCGCAGCCATGCTCCCACGTGACATGGTTGGCTTTGTAGGTAAGGTTGGTTTTGTCGATGCCTCGAACAAGACCATCGTCGTACCGGAAAGCTTTATCGGTCAGTGGGTACCTTACAGTGCTGCACTGTTGGATGCCACCACCAAGGCGGTCCAGATCGAAGCCATGATCAAGTCGTTCAATGTCACCCTCGGACGGATCATTAATGACCCCAACATGCTGCAGTCCTCCAGTGGCTTGGGCCACAACGGTGCTGTGAGTGTTGGGCTCAACGATGCCATGGTCTCCATCGGTCAGACCTTCTTTGACCCCAAGAGCAACCACATCCATCGTACTCTGGGTGCTGTGATCGAACGTGCTCAAGACATCGCCACCACCCACAATAACCTCAATGAGGCCGTGGCGCTGGATAAGGCCCATCCGGCCAAGAACGCCCTGGACCTGACCAACCGTGCCATGGTCCTAGCTGACAAGATCCTCCCCCTCGTAGAAGAACAGGGCCGTGCCTCCCGTACTGCAGTGAATGAACTGATCGGCATTACCCTGTCGATTGCCAAGGAAATGGAAGCGTACGGCTCGTTGCTGTACCGCCTGCGTCAGTTCTCTGAAGCGCTGAAAGACAGCCTGAAAGAGATCAAAAAATAATGCATCGCGCATAAGGTCGATGGGAGGGCGCCAGTCCCTCCCATCTATGCCGTTTCAAGCAAAGCGTTTACGCCGGCGAGTTCGTGCAATGACACTCTCTGCATCACGCACCATGGTTTCTCGATCCAGGTACCTGAGCCAACGAGGCATTTTTCCATACACTAATTCCACCGCCTTTTTGAGTTCGCCACGCTCACAATACCCTATCACCTGATCCACGGTCTTCTCACGCCACAACATGCGGCAGATCATCGCGGGGAAGGATAACGACTGGGGATTGACAACGAGGTAAAACAACTGGTTGAACTCATTGAGCAGCGACTCGTCGGGATCGTAGTTACGGATCAGACGGAAGTACAGACTGGCCATGAACAGCGTGCGTTTAAGCGTGGACCAAAATCCGTAGGACTGATTAATCGCAACAGATCTATACATAGAAGCCCCTATGTTTATCGTACCAGTTTAAAGTTGCCGAACGGGTTTGCCCACAGTCCGATATCGTGCTCCGTCTCAATGACTGTCGCATAACGAATCACTGTTTCAGATTCACGCCATGTAAGGACTGTCACGCGTTGGACGTTGTCACCAAGCGCCGATAGGGCATTGCGTCCGATGATGTCAGAGCCCATGATCAAACGTACCTTGGTGCGTTCAACCGGGACCTCTTCCATCGCCCTCAGCTCACGGGCAAAGGATGTATTGAAGTTGACGTTCACATCGAGGTGTTTCACCGTGTTGGTGATCTCCTTGCGAAGCTTTAACGACTTTACACCCTTCTTTTCCGCGGCTTCATATAGTAGGTCAGTCAGATCGGTCGCGATCAGGGACTTGTCACCATCGAGAAACTGATTGAGGATGGTGGTCATATTCTCCAGGTTCTCGACGTTGTAATACGCCAGACCGGTTGGAGTAACGTGGTGAATCACCGGCAATTTCTTCTGACTCACGAGTCCCATGTTGGCCTTATTCTTGCGAAAAACCGACATGCCAAAACGGGTAATATCCTCGGCGATGGTGGCGGTTAGGATGTTGCGCAGGACACCGACAAAAAGGTGTCCCACTTGGTGGGTATCCTGCTCGATGAAATGCGCGCGAACCTTTTCCAGAACCTCAATCTTCTCCTTGAGATAAAGGACGGCATTGGATGAATCAGACTGTGGCTTGGCCACGTCTTCGTCGTCGCCGTGTTGACCTGTCCAGTACACATGACGGCCACAGGCACTGATACGACGATCAGTCTGGTCGGAACTAAAGTACCATTTAGGTTGGTCCAGGAGTCGGTTATGGTTCACCGTCGATTTCCAATACCCTTCGGGTTTCTGTTCGAGCTTGTAGGTCAGGTTGTAGCCATTGACGCCGATGCAGTTACCTTTACCTGCCCATTGATCGGCCATCTCATTACCAGTATGGCCGTTGTGACCCTTGATCCACGCGAGCTGGATTTCATTGTTCAGGTCTTTGTGGCGATTTAGCAAGGAATCAACTTTAAGCCAATCTTCCTTGCAGGCGATGTCTTCACCGGCACGGGTGCGCCAGCCGTTTTGCTTCCAGCGGTCGATGTACTCGTTGACCCCTTTGACCACGTAAGCTGAATCTGAGTAAATAAGGGTGTGGCTTAATCCCTTTTCCAGCGCATATTCCAATGCCTGTCTGGCAGCAATCAGCTCTGTGTGATTGTTGTCTTTAGCCTTAGGTACGCCACCGAACGTATCGACGTAGTTAAGGACGTTGACTGCCTTGTCCTCAGCTTTGGTCTCGCTGTAGCCATTTGCAGTAGGGGTGGATTTAGGATGTCCACTCCCTTTGGTCGGAAGGCTGTCTACGCTGTAGACGTAGCCGTGCACACCCCATCCGCCTGCCTTCTCAGTGCTGTAGAACCCACCGTCGGCGTACAAAACCCCCTTACACACTGGAATGGATTCCGATTCTTTTACTCCCGACATGACTGCTGAACCTTCGAGATGATGATGATGATTATGTTGGTGTTGGCGATCCATATCTGCTCCATCTAATATCTAAGATCCTTTTTTGAAAACACCATCTTACCTGGAGTGGTTACTTTGACACTTGTCCTGATGACGGGCAATGTCCTGTTTCAAAAAGGCTTCCTCATTTTCAATGAAGGTCACCAGATCCTCCGTCAAGGTGAGAAGGACATCATTAAGCTGTTCGGTTGACAGCCTGGAGATGTCTATATCCGGAACCACAGGCTTGTGGTGCCCTAGTCGTATGGTGCGTTCGAACTTGTGGCAATCGCTCTCATCATCGACAATTTGCTGCAGACCAAAGGCCTGATTATTGGTGATGTTGTACTGGACTACTGAGCAGGAGCCGAGGCTGACCACTAACCAGAATAAACCTACGAAACGGCCACCTCGAGATGTATGAGTATTTGACATGAATTAACCTATTGACGGAGTCGTTTCCATCTCTCGACTAAGTCCGTAGAAGGACCGCGAGTCGTGACGGGTCTATCGGTAGTGGTAGGAGTTGGAGGGGGGTTAATCGGCTTTCCTGGGGTGTGCTTAGGCTTAGGTGGTGGTTTCGGGTCAGCGGCGTGTGAGGCGGCCGCTACGGCCTCGAGATAGCGAGACTTATATAGCGTTACCTGCTCACGAAGTAGAGGTACCTCGGTGTCATAGGCGAGTCTCAAACGTGAATTTTCAAATTGGTATTGTGAAATCTGCGCTTCTTGGTCTTTGACGATCATGTAGACGTGAACAAAGAACACGGACATGATTACAAAGCCCATCGACATCACGATAAGCGACAAGTTCTCATGGATGAACTGTCGAAACGTACGGTCGCGCAGCCACATCTCCCTGATGAACAAGAACAGGGCCTTTGCCAATTTGAATAGCGTGGCTATGGGCATGGACATATTCCAAGAGGTTCTTGTCGAATAGTGACAAGGGTCGTATGATCCGTTAAGAAGTGAGTTATGTGGGTTGATGCGCGTAGCGGTAACCGTCATTGTGCTGTAACCGACTGACGTGACGTTGACGGGTGGTGATTTTACCAACGTCAGTTGTAATGACAAATTGGCCACTACTTCTTACAGCTACACGTCCTACATACGCACCGATATATTTACCTCTGGGTACTTTGGCTTCGACTATATCGCCGGTCCGGTATCCGCAGACCATAGAAGGACCTTTAGCTAAGGTTCTAGGGAAACCATACTGATCTACCCGACACATCTGTCTCGAACCATGTCCCAATGCTTTTGCAGTCAACGGTCTCATCCCCTTCGGAATGTATACAATGTCACAGGCACCACCCAGTACCGCTGCATCGATAAAGTGATCCTTTGGATACCCTTGACGATGACGGTTGTATTTCGTCATGTAGCTTGGACGTTCTACCGAGAGCAGTCCGATTTCACGGACTTCTTGGATCAACCGTTTAGCTGTGCTGTTGACGGCTGCTGCATCTCTGAGAGGTGGTTTCTTACCTTGGGCAACTCGGCGACAGCCTTTGCGTCTCGCTGCACTGAGCACATCCCCTTTGCCCTTGAGGGACCATTCCCACTGGACAGGAGTGCGATTGCCCTTGTCGCGGTTACAGGTATGGCAGGACAGGGTCAGGTTGGTGATCGAGTTCGATCCACCTTGAGCCTTGGGAGTGACATGTTCAGTCTCCAGACGTTTATCCTTGGAGATACCCGAACAATACTGACAGATGTAGTTGTACCGATAGAGTAGGTACTCACGGATCTTGTAGCCTTGCAGTGTACCTTGCTGATACCCTTTGCCTTTGATCGACCCGTTGAGCATCTTCTGGGTGTCAAAGGACACATGTTCGATCTCGATCTTGGAGACAGGACTCGCTAGACAGAGTCGTTTCACCCAGGTCAGAGTCGTCAGCACCCGGTGCATTAGACTGGGTGGGAGCCATCCGGCGGGTCGAGTTCGGTTGAGGAATCGGGGTTTACGGTAACGCGTCTTACGATTACGACGGTTACGTCGGCAGGTAGCACGACTGACCAGATTCTTCTTGATTGTGATACCGCGGTGCTCCAGATGGACACCCATGATACAACGTTCGCCGCGTTTACCTTTGACAGTGACTGCGATCCCGGTGGTCTTGCTGCCCGGATCGATCTTGATTGCCGTAGGTTGAGGGATGGAGCCCACCGGGTCTTTTAAGATAATGGTAAAAGGGAAGCGTCGAAATACCGCTGCTTTACCTTTACCTAGAAGTTCTCTAGCTCTAGCCGGATGACAGGGCATGAGCGCTCGGCGTCTCGTGTCAAGGACGAGAACATAGTTAGTAGGTGTTACCTTCATTAGGGTTTCCCCTTAGTCTATCCGATCTAAGTCGGTGTAACGTGAGCCTCGACGATGTTATCCCAAGGTTTTGTATCCTGACTGCACTAACCCTGCCTCACAGGCTTGTTTAACAGCTCGGCGTAGAGTCCGGGACTGGCTCGGCCATCCCGGAGTACCTATGTATTCTTGGGTAACGTAGGTTCTATTACAAACCTGGGTCTGGTCAACTAAACCTCTATACCAGCAGATTATCTTCGGTTAAAAGGATGGGGCGGTTGACATCATTTCTTGGAATCATATGATCGTTTGTCTTAATCGACCTTCATAAATTACGCCCTTGGGCGGGAGATTAACATGTATAAGCTAAAGGCATTCAGTGTCATTTCGGCCTTGATCGACAACACGCGGGCTCAAGTGGCTCCGGTGGGTGAACTCTCCCCCATGGCGTTGACCTATGCCCGTGAGAAGGAATACCTCAACACAGCAGCTGCTGCTGGTCACATGCTGGTGGTTTTCTCTAGCACCCAGGACGGCGTGAACCAGCAGGTCGACCCGGTACTCGCCGGTAAACTGCTACTGATCAACAAATGGGCATACGAGCAAGCGCTTGCTGGCACTTTCACACCTAGCACTGAATCCTTCCGCACGGCTTTCATTCGTCAGTTCGGTACCCAGTACAGTCTCTGGTCTATTGGGGCCATGGTTGAGGCCGGTCGGAACATCTGGCTGCCTGGTGTCATCGAGGTCCGTGACCAGGCAGATGATACCAAGCAATATAAGCTTTGGTACGCCACTGAGGTCTTTGAGCAGCAGTTCGACGAATACGAGATCAAGATCGTCCCACCTGTAGAAGACCTCGATGTGTTCTTCCTAGGTCGCGCGGCGGTACAGACTGCTCTGACAGACATGACTCACGACATTGTAGTCGAGAAGATCATGGCAGCCAAGGAGGGTTATCCTGAGACCTACCTGCAAGGTGAGATGTTCGAATGGTTCGATCCTGTAGCACCGTTGGATGTCAGTCGTCGTATTAAGACCTACTGGTCAGTCATCATTCACGGCATCGCCGGTCGTAACATCGATGTGATCAAGGAAGCTATTCGCGACTACATCCTCAGTCATAGCGACCACACCAAAGACGAATGGGCTAAACTCTTCCCGGAGATCTTCACCTCCACGGAGTTCGTCTTCGTTCCGCTCTGGGGCAACTACTCGATCACCAACCGTGAACTGGAATCGGGCCTTTACAGCTCGGTGACCAATGCACTGGCAGGTATCGCACAGCTTAAGCAACTGGTCAAAGGTGAGGGTTATACTCCCGAGTACCTTGAAACCAATGCTGAAGTCTTTGGAGCGGCGTTCAAAGCTGTCACTGTGATGGTCGCCGGCGGTCCGCACAACCGCGACGGTATCCGGTCGTTTGTTCAGCGTTACACCGATTACATCAACATTGACACCACGAACACAGACTTCGGGCGGATGTCGCCTGAAACCCGCCGGTTCGTGCTGGCGTTGATTGAACTACTTGCTGTCGCCGAGGAAATGACTCCGGATTCGGCTGTGCCTGTCAAGTTCACTCGACTGATTCGAGATGGTGTCTTGTACGTAGCGTACAACCTCGACCGGTTCCAACTGATCGTGGCCAGTAAGTATTCGTATAATGACGCCACTGTAACAAATGGTAGCGACGATGGCGAACCTCAATTCTGACTAGAGTTTGTGAGAATTAAAATGCATCCATTATTGATGGCGGCGGCAGAATGGGCTGGCGCCCTGTCTTAGAACTGGTGGAATAAGGAAAGTCGACATAAGGGGAGGGGCAGCTGCCCCTCCCTGTTATGTGGTTTCGCGGTGTTACCAGTCTGGTGTGAGCGGTAGGCCGTCAGTGCGAGGACACCCAAGACGATCGAGTACCTCATCTTTACTGACTGATAGGTATTTGCCTTGGCCGTGTTGCAGCATCTCCAGCACCGTAGTCTCACCTACGTCTTCAACCAGTTCAGCGATCGACATGAGGTACGTCTTACCGTCGTCTTGGCTTTGTGCAGTAAACAACCCGTACTTCTTCCATGTGTCCAAGTCAGGCTCTAAAGAACGACTGCAGTTTAGCTTGTAACTGAGCTCGTACAGCAACGGCAGGTCCCGTCCGGGCCACGACCACTTACCGGGACCGGTACCTGTGGTTGCAGCGCCGATATAGAAACGTGCCGTGGTGGCAATCAGGTTCATGGTACCTCCTCAGGTGATGGTTACATGCTCGTTGTACTCACGCTTCAGTGAGACATGGCTGTCATCAATGACTGCGATCTGACTGGCAGGGTAACTGTTCTGGCTCTCGAACGAGTGACTGATGAAGAAGATCTGTGAGTACGTCTCATCACCCATCAAATCCTTCAATGCCAGAGTCAGGTTCAGACGATGGACTTCGTCAAAGGTCCGACCCAATTCATCGAGATAGAGCGGATACCCGTCCAGTTCCATGAACTTGTAAACCACCAACCGGAAAGCCTGATTGACAATGTCCTTCTGACTGTCCGAGCCAAAGCGGATATCGTCAACGGTATTGTCAGCATTGTGTACGTACATCGGGAACTTGTAATCCAGCTCCCCTTCAGCCAGGTCGCAGACATCCAGTGCAAGGTTGTAGCCCCACACCTTGGCGATTACGTCATTGATGCTCTCGATGAAGGTGTTGATGAAGACCAGGATCTGCTCAGCGATGATCCCGTCGCGAGGCGACAGCACCTTCTCCAGCATGATCAAGGCTTTCTCTTCCACGCGGGCGTCTTCGAGCGAACGGTTAAGGTCGGTGACAATCCCCATCTGCACTTCAGCTTCAGCCAGAGACTGCTCCAACATGCCGAGTTGCACCTGATGCTTCTTGACCTGAGCTTCGACTTCTTCGACTGCGATAAAGCGGGTCATCTGAGTCATCAAGTCATCCAGGCGCAGCATGCTGTATTCAACAGCCTTACTGATCTCACGGGCCTCCGCCATTCGCTGAGAGAAACTCTCCACTTCCTTCAGGGTCTGTCTGGCATCGATCAAATGGCCTTTAAGATCCACCACACGCTCGCTGAGCGACTGGGCAACGTCACGCAAGCCACTGGACTGGTCCAGCTGTTTAAGCGCACTGAGGCGCTCTACAAGTGGCACAATCTCATGATCCAACTCAATCATGGCCAGATGGGCTTTAACGTCACTCACAAAGTCAGTGCACAATGGGATCAATGCCCGCCCTCGTCCAAAGCCACCTGCATCATTGATCAGACTGAACAGTTCAGCCAAGTTGGGATTGCGATCACGCAGCCCGTACAGTTGATGGATGACATCACCTGCTTGTTGTGCTTCTCCGAGCCACGCCTTGACCTCATCGATCTTGGCAGACATGTTCTGTCGGAACGAGTATCCTTTGGCCAGTAGCTGACTGATCTCCTCCTCTTCACTTCCTGAGACCCCTTCCTTGAACTGATGATTGCAGTTGGGGCAGGAAACCGTGGAGCAATTACGGATGTGATTGAGTCGGTACTCCAGTTCACTGATCCTGGACGATCCGGAGACCAGCTTCTGCTGGAGTTCATTAAGTTCCTGCTGCTTGCGAAAGATATTGGCCCGATCAATCAAACTATCATCGGTGACCGAGACGCCATGCAAGGTTTCAATGACTTCTTGAATGGCTGCAAAGCAATACCCATGGTTGGGTAGGTTGTCTGGGTTGGCTGTAGTCTTAAACTGGACCTTGAGCAGTTCTTTACGTGTGGTCAATTCTGCGATACGGGCATGGAGTTCAGCAGGATCGATCGCTTCCAGCTCTCCAATGTCGTGCAATTGCTTGTCAATTTCCTGATGACGACTGGAAACTTCATGAAGCGCTGCGTCAAGCATCTGTACACGGCTACGCAAGGCCTCCTTAAGCTCTGTGACGGCCTCTTCGTCCGTATCCTTGACCGACAGTGGCACTTCACCTTTAAGGTACTTGGCGCGCTGTAGGAGAGCTTCCAGATCAGACAGCAGATTATGGTACTCTCGACCATAGGCATCGAAGTTATCAGCCAGACCTTCACGCTTGGAATGCTGGTGCAGTCGGATCAGTTTGTCACAGATCTCCTGAGACTGGCGCCGCAAGGTGTTGAATGTCTCATCGTCAATCTTCTTGGCGATCTCATTGACAAGGCGACCCGACAGGTGCTTGATAACTGCACCCGTGTCACGCACTGCACGTTTGATCTTACCGTGCAGTTTGATGACGTATTCAAAGTCAGCCGAGGACAACAGAGTGATCCACTCGCGTCGCTGGACAGCACTCATGTCAGTAAAGTTCAGCTGGCCAGTCAGGACCTGATGCAGCTCATTGGTCATGCCAAAGTGTTCACGCACCAGTTCACGTTGAACAGCGCCAGTATGGCCTTCATTGAGTTCCTCACCGTCACAGATGAAACTGTGCAGAGGGGCTTTCCCGGAGAAGTCATTCTTCAGCTCGTACACTTTGCCGTTGTGCATCACGTGAACCAGCTTATAGCCGCCCTTCATGAAGTCACGAGCATCGGCAGGCAGAACGGTGAAGCCAACCTTAAGTAGACTGGACTTACCGGAACCGTTGGTACCTAGGATGATCTGGGTCTTTAAGGTCGGGTTGATTTCCAGGGTTTCAATTTCACGTAGATAGAAACGCTTGCAGCGATGCAAGATCAGCTTTGTGATAAACATATTGGCATTGCTCCCCAATTCTGTAGAATAAGTCGTTTATGTTTTCGTTTAATGAGGTGGGTATGTTTGACAACACCGTCAGTATGTTTCGCTGTGTGGCCATTGGCACTGCGGCTGAAAACAAGAAGTTAAAATCCCACGAATTGCTGGTATCGCCCCATGAGAAGATGCCCTTCATGGATGGGGAGATTGTCGATAAAGTCGACGAAATGGAGTACGAGGTCAAAGACAGTTCGGGTAATGTCCAAGCAGGTACCGCATTTGTAGCCACTGACCTACCTGCTATCTGGCTCCCTGACAGTAACCGCCTCACCCCTCCCGATATCCAGCGCGGCGAGATGGTCGAGCTATGGCAGATGGCGGGCAACGACCAGTACTACTGGCGATCCATGGCCAAGGATGAAAAGCTGCGTCGCTTGGAGACCGTGGTCATTGGGATCTCGGGCAATGCCGACCCCGATGCCGATGGACGCATTCCAGAGAACATGTACTTCATCGAGATCAGCAGTCACGCCAAGACCATTACACTCTCCACCAGTCAAAAGAATGGGGAGTTCTGCACCTATGACTTCCAGTTCGACATGGGTAATGGTCGAGTGGTGCTTCAAGATAACGTAGGTAATAGCTGCTTGTTTGACTCCAAGAATATTCACTACAAGGTACTGAACCAACTCGGTACGTTCTTTGAGATGAACAAGCAAGACATAAATGCCTACGCACCGAGGAACATCGCTTTTACGGCCGATCAGAATGTCGATGTGAAAGCGAAGAAGATCACGCTCAATGGTGGTGGGAGCGTGTTCATATTACAATCTAGCGGGACTACCCTTAAGACACCGAACTTCAAAGGGGTATCGTAATGGGTATTGTATCTCTGGTCGGGGTGGACAGTGCTGGTGCCGTTATTACCGGTCCGGGTGCATCGAACTGGACATGGAATGGGTCACCCATCTCGTTAGTGGGTGACGCAGTGGCAGGACATGGCAAAGATGCTCACGCGGGTCCTGTGATTGCTTCAGGCAGTCCCTGGATGACCATCGATGGTGTCCCTGTGACACGGGTCGGTAGTGTGGCCACTTGCGGTCACGGGGCAACTGGTTCCAGTGACATGGATATCCCATGAGGCGGACATAGGGGAGGGCATGAGCCCTCCCCTTATGCTGTCAGACAAGACTGGCCAGGAACCGTTCTAGGTTGTTACCAAGACCACTGACGATGAATGTCAGCTTGTTGGTCTCAGGGTGCCACGCTGCAATGAACATCTCATCGCGAGTATGATCGGTACCGTACACCAGAAACTGACCATCCTCGGTGGTGGCGAATGGAACCACCCCAGCCAGGGTTTCGCCGCGCGCCATCGTTTTCTGCATGGCCACGTAGACCGCCAGGACGTTCGTGGGTGACTTGGGAATGCAGTCGAGCATTCGGCCGAACTTCATTTCTGGAGAAGTCTTAGTGGCAGGGATCTTGCGACGTTTGGTAGGTCTGGATCGACCGTGCATCGATAACACACCGACCAACTCATAAGGCAGTTTGAGGTTACCTACCTTGGAGCCGATCTGGACCGCCTTTTGCAAATCGATGAGTACTTGAACGTCATAACCTGGTGCGTTATATTCCCAATCCAACTCGGCAAGTTCGATGGCCACTTCGGCTGGAAACCGAAGTGGACTAGTTACTCGGATGCTTTCCATGGCTGTTACAAGGACTTTATTTTTCATGAGTGTTTCTCGTTAATCAATCAATTCCAACACAGGTCGCCAGCCAAAACGATGGGTTACTGTGCCTGTGGTGTACACTGCCTGGGTAATGTGTGTATCATTACCGCGGTACAGATAAGGTTCCTGACACCACGTATAGCCACCAAAACCTTTAATACCGAGATCGTCATCACTGATCTTAGCCCATTGGCCAAACTCAATGCCTTCGCCGGACAAGCCCACCGAAGACCCGCTGATACGGTACATCAGGCGGTTCCACTCAGACCCATAACATGCAGCCGGGTCGGCTGCCGACCCTCTGAACGAAGTTGCCCCTCCATTGAACAAGCGTACTTTATAAACTTTGCCCTTGATGGTTACCGTCTTATTACCATCCACCACCCCGGCGCTGAAAAGCTCAGTGTATTTTAAGCCTGATCGGAGCGGGCGCTTTGGTACGTATTTGGTCTTGCCGTCAACTGGGTCGGCAAACACCAACCAAGGTGTAGTATCGTTCGCGCCAATCGAACTCCCGCTAGTCAATCCCACTGCCGTGGCCAACACTGTGCCTGTAATGAAATCACTGGCAAGAACTTCCCCTTGAAAGGGCGTCTTAGGCCCCATCCTTAAACGCATCTGAGATGCACCGATCATCAAGCTTTTCATATCGTCACTCACTCAATTATCAGGGTACTGGTACCCCATTTGACCAACTCGCCACGGTGGAATGTAACTGGCTCTGCCGAGATCCGCTTCTCATCCACCTTGGGTTGCCAGCGATAGTTGTAGGTGTCCATCAACCGATGCTGGTGCAGATTATTGTCAGTACGTAGAACCCAGACCTTGTTTTCTTCCTCCTTGATATAAGAGGGCAGTAAACCAAGCTGAGTCCTCAAGGGCCAGAGTGGCACCTCGCCTTCAAGGTAGAAGCGACCGGGTAGGAACGTCCGACTGGTCTGGATGGTGTCGACCGTCATGTGATCTGCTTCGATGGCCACTACAAACGACTGACTGAGTCCCAGCAGTTCCAACATGCATTCATTGGAGTGGAAGTTCTGAAGGTCGTAATCGGTGGGGTTCGTCGGACTGACTTCGTGAAACCGCTCCAGCGCCGATTGGTTGATAAGGTACCGCGATTCCATGTACCGCTCAAGGAACGGGATGCGTTTCATGTCCACCCGCAGTGTATGGGGTCCGATCACCTTAACGTCTCGGCTGGCCAGGTGCAGATACCCACCGATGACAATCCCGACCACTTTATTCGTGGTGTCGAAAGGCAACTTCAAGTAGAACTGATCCGACAACAGGCGTGTTGGGTTGGGCTGATAGACCATCTCCGGTGTGATACTGACCGTATGGACTCGACCAATGTTCTTGAAACTGATCAGACCAAGCATGGCATTCTGTGTTTTACGAAACGTCACACCGCCGTCCTTGATGTAGGCCCCATCGCTGTCTGCATCCAATCGATGTACCAGACCATTGACAGTAGCCAGACAATGACGCTGCAGGTCAACATAATCAGTGTCGTCCCGAGTCAGCCAGATATCAGGTTTGTCATAGTCGGTCGCATCGTTAAATGGCGAACCCTTGGCCACGCAAAGATCGGCTTTAAAACCCGCCTGCCAGATGTCTCGTGCCAGTGCATCGAATTGCTTGACTTTGGGTTCACCGGTGATTGTAGGTAGCGTGGTGTTGGCGTTATCGATCAACCACTGCGCTACCGTGACGGTATCTAGCACCGGGACGAGCAGGGCCTCAGCGTCACGCAGGCGCAGGGTGTGCTTACCTTCCAGTGCCGGATGCGTCACGACAAGGTAGACTTCGGTATAGGCCTGAAGCATGGTTTTGACTGGCAGATCACGGATATCTTTTTCTTCGTAACGCACATTGGGCAGCCGGTGCTTCAACATGGCGTATTGGTATTCGTACATTTTCGGCTCCCCCGGCAATAATGGTATGCCAGTTGTTTGATGAATAATATTGTCAAGCATAGTTCTTACAAACACGTCGACCGTTCAGGCCCTGTCAAATAGAGTCGATGCCGGTGGAGATTCCTCTTCGGAGAGTGTAACTCATGAGTACTGTCATCCCACAATACCCTTTCGATCCGACGGGGCTTGCTCAAAGTAACAAGGTAGTTGAGACTCAGGCGATCAAATCGCGTGGTACGTTCGATTACTACTATGTCGTCCCGCGCGTCAGCCCGTTTTATGCCGAAGGCGCTGAACTGCGTCTATATCCGGTGGGCACCAGCACCGCTAACCCCCTGGGAGGTCAGCTGCTAGTAGAAGGTGTCCACTATAGTTTCGGATACCATTTCGCTCAAGCATCACATACCATTGGAAAGCCGGTGTACGGCGCGATCACCTTCTTCGATCGTACGATGGAAGGTCAACTGCGGATGGTACTGCAGACGGTCGGTGGTGATTGGGTTCTTGACGATCAGGCAATGAATGAGCTCCTGCTCAATACTGCCTACAACCCCCGCATTGCTACCTGGGAACAATTGGTTGAATTGCCTCACCAGTTCCCTGTTGTAAACCATGATTTCAGTGTCGATGATTTTGTCGGCATGAGTGAAGTCGTCGATGAACTAGGAGATATCGAACGCGCCATCCTTCAATCTAACGAAGGTGGTCTGCAGCAACACATTGAAGACCAGGCCAACCCACACCAAGTCTCCAAGATTCAGGTTGGTCTCGGACTGGTCGATAACTACCCGACTGCGACCATTGCAGAAGCCACAGGCGGTACCGCCAACAACCGCTTCATGACGCCGTTGCGTACCAAGCAACTGATCGACACCGTGGCCACTGCAGCACTGGTGGCTCACCAGGGCGATTATACCAACCCGCACCAGGTGACAAAGACACAGGTCGGTCTGGGTAACGTACAAAACCTGGCCCTGGCCACCCAAGCGGAAGCCGAAGCGGGCGCCTCCCATGCGCGTTATATGACGGCACTGCGCACACGCGAGGCCATTATCGCTATTGTCGGTAACCGTCTCGACGGCCACATTGGTGATTACGCCAACCCGCACCAGGTGACGAAAGCCCAAGTGGGGCTCGGGAATGTCCAGAACATCGGGATCGCTACCGATGTCGATGCATTGTCAGGCCTTGGCGACAGTGGGGTGATCACACCTCGACTCCTTAGCCTTGTGTTGAGTGAGACGGTAGGTGAAGGTGTCACCGATCACATTCAGGACTCTGCAAACCCCCATGGTGTCACCAAAGCACAAGTGGGTTTGGGGAGTGTTGAGAACTTCGGGATCGCGACAGAAGTAGAGGCTCGGGAAGCCACTGCTGCCAACAAGTACATGACCCCACTGGCCGTCCGGCAGGCAATCAATGCTCTGGTCGGTGACAGTTCCAACGCTCACGTCACTGACTTCGGTAACCCGCATGCCGTTACTGCCGCCCAGGTCGGCACGTACGATCGTGACCAGATCAACCTTCTGTTGAACGATAAGTTGGACCTGGCCGATACGGCAGGCGATTCGGCGCGAGTGTTCGGTCTTAACCAAGAGGGTCTGGCAGCATGGATTGGGTCCGTCACCTCAGGTGATGCACTGAAGTTTGATGGCAAGACTTACAATGAAGTCAAGCTCGACATCCTCGCAGGTAAAGCTGCAGACTCTGCTCGACTTGATGGTAAGTCCTACGCTGACATCTTGCAACAGATCTCGGAAGCAACAGGTAACAGCTCGTTTAAGTATGTTGTAGACGGCATCCCCATGGTCGAGGACGACCTCGGCGATAGCATCGAAGCGCCTACAAACTGGTGCCATATCGGCTCCATGTTCCAACGGTCAGCCTTCGCCGATGCCGACCTTACGATACTTATCACAGGGGGTCGAGTTGACAATATAGACATTCGCCGTCACCACTCTATCCTAGTCGAGATTTCCACAACCAACGACTATGAAAACGGTGATGTAGGTGCCGCCTATGCTCCTCTCCTACTAGGAGACTGCGTGGTCAAGTACCTCACTCCACCAGAGCGATCCATCGACGTTGGAGTTGTAGTGTCTGATGTTGAAGGTAGACCGTGTCTTGATATTTACGTTAAGAGCACTGGGGTTACTTCACCGTGGGTCGTGACTGAACTGACCGATGGGCTATTTGTCCAGAAGGAGCGGGGCCCTATCATTGGGGTTTCTGATCTGATTACGGTAGAGCCTGCTGGGATTGTCTATCCGCGTATTCTCCTCGAAGGAACGGCTGAGATCCAGGCGCTTCAGGAGTTCTCGCAGCGTAATGATAACCCTCATGCCGTCACCAAGGCCCAGGTTGGATTGGGGAGCGTGGATAACTACGGAACGGCATCTACGGCAATGGCCATCACCGGCACTGCTACCGATAAGTTCATGACCCCCGCATCTACCACGGCTAAGGTCAACGACTCCATCGGCATTCTCTGCGATGAGCTGATCCTTGTCATGGATGATGCAATGGCTAACCTGTTCTCATAACACCCTGGACGCTGCGCTGGAGACGGCGCAGCGTCATTATCTGATAGACCCAGACACTGGAGTTTTCCATGAGCGTGCCACCCATTATTCAATATCCGCTCGACCTTACCGGAACGTCAGCGACAAACGCCATTGTAGGTGAAAGTCGGGACATTGCCAACCTCAACGAGCGGGTCTTCGTGCCCAAAGCCGGACCATTCTACACCGACAGCTTCGTCATTCGTAACGCCGAAACCGGTCAGCCCCTGAGGCCTGTGGATGACTATGTTCTGGCACAACCGTTTTCTCAAGCGTCGTTGCGCAGCGGCAAGGATGTTCAGTGCGCCGTTGTCCTGAAGACTTCTGTCCCCATCAGCGTTGAGATGGATTATCAGGTTGTCGGGGGCGAGTATTCCTGGAACCTGGCGGGCTTGGCCGACCTCATTGCCGAACTCGATCTGGATGACCGCCCTATCAAATGGGGTGCAGTTATTGGTCGACCGACCATGTATCCGCCAGCACCGCACATGCACGACATTGGCGACACCTACGGGTGGGAATACGTCGTGTGGCAGTTGGAGCGTGTGACGTATGCGATCCTCACAGGTGACGAGGCCTCTCACGAAGAGCTGCGCCAACAGATGCAGACGCTACATGCCCAGCAACAAGCGATCATCGATGCTCTGGATGCGCGGTTTGTAGGTCACACCAACGACAAAACCAACCCTCATGCCGTCACCAAGGCCCAGACGGGACTGGGTAGTGTCGACAACTATCCGACAGCTAACGCCAGTGAGTCGCTGGCCGGGGTCGCCAACAACCGCTTCATGACACCTCTGGGAAGTGCATCGCTGGCAGACCGCATCGCCACCGAGCGGGTCAGTGACCATGAAGCCAAGAAGACCAACCCGCACCAGGTAACCAAAGCGCAAGTCGGCCTAGGAAACGTGGATAACTACGGGACAGCCACTCAGGCACAGGCCGAATCTGCATCGGTTACCGACAAGTTCATGACGCCTCAACGGACTTATCAAGCCATCATGATCCATGCGGGTGTTCTACTGGATGCCCACGTCAACAACAAGCAGAATCCGCACAGTGTCACCAAAGCACAGGTCGGGCTTGGAAGCGTCGACAACTATGCCACCGCCAGTCAGGCTGAAGCCCTGGCGGGTGTGGCCACCAACCGCTTCATGACACCCCAGCGAGTCAAACAATCGATTGACGTCCATGCCGGCAACCTGATCAATGCCCACGTCACCAACACCAGTAACCCACACCAAGTAACGAAGGCTCAGGTCGGTCTGAGTAACATCCCCAATGCCGTCACTCGCGAGCGAAGCCTTGACAGTAACACCACCCTGCTACTCGCTGGTGCAATGCGCGATCACCTTATTTCGGGTGACCACGACAACCGGTATGTTCGTCTGAACACTCAGCAGAACACCAGTATGCGGATCGTCAACGGTACACTGCAGTCGTATGTCGGTGGTTACTGGCGTCAGGTCTGGCCGGCGGTGTGGAGTAACCACGTTGCACAGGGTTACAACGACCCCTACCTTGGAGAAGGTACTGGGGTGCAGCTGTTGTCAGCAGGCGGACGCCTGTACGCCACGGTCAACGGTAATTGGCAGCAGATCTGGCCTTCGCAGTGGGCGGATTAATTTACCGGACATTAGAATTCTATAGACGATGGCAAGCAGGGCGGCAGAGTTCGCCCTGTACCTTCAAATAGACTTCTAAATCTGACGAGGTGCACCGATGCTCCAGCGATTGGAGATGTTCAAATTTTCAGGAATCTGTGAAGATACCTTAGCGGTGGAGGATGTCATTGCCAGTGCCCATGTATACGAGCAGAACATGATCAAGGTGGTTCGCAACAATGCGTCTTATGTAGTCAATAACTTGAACGAATACCTTGAGCTTTCGACCTACCCGATTAAGATCGAGGGATATGAGCGATTCAATTCGGTCATGTTTCGCGAATGCAAGGCGCTGGCGTCCCACATGAAGCACCAGGGGTTTGTCAGTTGCCATTTGTTCTTGTCGCCCAAGGCCTCGGTAAGTTTTGCCATGCACACTGACCCTGACGATGTCGTTGTTCACATGGTCAAAGGGCGTAAGCTCTTTGAATCACCCGACGGTGTTCTAGAACTCAGTGAAGGTCAGTCGATCTACATCCCACGCAACTATCCGCACCGAGCAATCAACACCGAGGATTCTATCATGTTGAGTTTTGGGTTGGAATTGTTCACTGAGCAAAAATTATGGGCATGAACAAGACCATCTACATCAAGACCACGGGTACCTGCAATCTTGACTGTCATCATTGCTTCACCAACGGGAAGAACGGCGACAAGACGCAGTTTGATCCGATGGTCACAGCTGACTGGGTCCGGTCATTTATGGCCAAGTATCCAGTAGGAACACACTACCACATGGAGTTTCATGGTGGAGAACCGTTTCTGGTGCCACTCGAAAAGCTTAAGGCTTTTGCCGATCAGTTCATCGACAACCCACATGTCTCGTTCTGTGCAAACAGTAACCTGACATTCAAGTTGAGGGAGGAGCATATTCTTTTTATGCTCGATTACTTCGACGGGTTTATCGGCACAAGCTGGGACCCATGGATTCGATGGGCGAACGATAAACAGTTCAACCTCTGGAAAAGTAACCTTGAGTTGCTCCGGAGTAGGGGTATAGGCATTGCGCTTAAAGCCTCGGTCAGCCGTGCTTTGCTGCAGATGACTCCCGACTGGTTCATCGATCAGATGGAAAGCTTTGCAGTTGAAGAAGTGTCACTCGAGCGCCTGACCTTCGATGGGAACGCAACCGCCAATCGGGATGTATTCCCCGACAATGAAGAGCAGGACAATTGGTACCTGGCCCTGTACCAACGCTATAAACAGCGAAAGCCAAGGGTCCGGATCAAGACCCTCGACATCATCGAGGAAAAACTCAAGAACAATATCGTCAAGGTCGACACCAATTGCCGTAATTGTGAACAGAACCTTGTAACCATCAACTCAGACGGATCGCTCTCAGGTTGTCCAAACGCAGCCGCTAAGCTCCATCACGCCAAGATAGAAGACGGTGTGGAAGCTTTTCTGGTCTCGGACGGTCGGGTAACCGAGATCGCTACCGAATTGACTTGGGGTGATGGTTGCCTCGGATGCGATGTGTTTGATCTATGTGGCGGTGATTGCCACAGACTTCCATGGCAAGATGGGCGATGCGGTGGGTTGAAAAACACCCTGCGCTTCCTGTCTGGCCGAAACACTCACAGTAACCTGATTTTGAAGGTGTAACATGACTGAACAAATAACTCGTAACCGTCTAGCGGTCCAAGCCAACAGCCGGATTCGTGACCGCTGCAACAGTGGTATTTCGTGGGGCACCAACAGTTATCCGGCCAACTCGTTGTCGTGGTGGTTTGGTGGCACGACAGCAGGCCGTGGTGAGTCCTTGTCTCGCGATAGTTTCAACGCCGGCGATACCGATGCCAGCCAAGTCGTGGAGCGCCTGCGGTCATTCGCCAACATCTTTGCGGCTATCCGTCGGACGCGCATCGTCATTTACCGCACCCATCATCAACTCGGCAGTGAAGTGATCTATGATGGGACGGCGGTGGCACACACGGCGTACTCGGTGGGGGCGTTCGCCAACGGTGTGCCAGTATCTGCAGTTCGCAATGGCGTGACAATGGATCTCGGGATGCTGAACGATAGTATCGATGAACTGTACAGTGCCTACGTATCCAATTGCCGCAACACCACCCTGGACCTGACCAACACGGTCTGTCATTCAAGCTGTCACAGTAACTGCCATACAGCCCGCGGTCGACGTTAAACCAGGAGCAGCACCATGGAACATCAAGAAAAGAAAGTCATCGTTACTCCGGCACCCATTCCAATGGATCTCTTGCGGTTGAAGTTCACCGAAGATGTTCATTACGTAATCGACTACAGTGAAAGTAAGTTCAAGGGGAAGGTTCTGCTCACGTACCTGACCAACCTTAACCTGAACTGTGAGATCAAGTTTCCCGATCTCGAATCAGAGCTACAGGTGTTTAAAGAATATCTGTCTCTTCCAAGTATGGTGAATACGCCGCAGTTTGAAAGCATCATCATTCATCTGCTACTCGATATCATGGCCGTCCCCAATGCCCTGACATTCGACCCAACTCAATTCGTCATCGAGAACGCAGAGGTTCTTTCCCGCTGGTTGACTAACGTCTCCATGCTACCGGCCTTCGCCCTACACTGCCACCCTAAGCTTAAGGATCAGGTAGGTAAGTACGAGGAGGTGGCGGACGATCTGCGAGGGATCAACTTCGTCAATCTGGTCAAGCATCCTGATTTCCCACTGCTCATTGATGAGATCCCGGAAAGCGACTGGTGCTGGAACCGGACTTTCTTTAACGAGCCGTGTTTTGCTGGTAAGAAGATGTTTGAGTTCTTCATGGATAAGAATAACCCTTACTTTATCTGTCTGCTGGCAATGGAAGATCAGCTCGAATCCGGTAGGTTCCTTGATGCCCTATCGTCTACAGTTTCCAACCTAGCTACTCTGCCCGAAGGAGTGTAGTATGTATCATTTTATCAACCGTGTCTATGTGGACACATCGCTACTGCTCGACCATGACGCAAAGCGAATGACCATCGGTAAACAAATCGGGTATGAATACGCCAAGGTGAGTGAATTTGATCCAGAGGGCGGTGTCCAGCTGTTCTACGCTGAGTCTCTGGATGCTGTCGATCATAAGGCTTTCAAAGACGCGATGGTCCAAGCGGTATCCAGCGATGAGAAGACCACCATCTTCTGTGATTCCGATACGTACGTGCGCCTGTACGGTATGTTCATCAAGGCTCTTTTCCCCAATATCGACTTCGACACCTTCAAGTGGATCATGGTCTGTAAGAAAGCGATGTTCAACAGTTCGGTATCGTCACGCGGTGAACCCAGCGTCGATGTCCTTTCTAAGCTGGTGATTAATGGGGCTGTAGTAAAGGCTGTCTACGACAGTGAAGAAGAACTTCAGGACATCATCGATGAGCTGGTCCGTGACAATGCCGAAGAGCTTTCGCTTGAGTGGCAGATCATCCGACTTCGACTTGATGGAAAATACGGTAAGATCCCTCGGGTAACCAAGAACATCCTGCGCAAGATCGCACTGTCGAACGCACACGATGCTCTGGAAGTGTGGGCTCGTCATATCACGCGGCCAGAGAACTGGGATATGGCAGGTGCTGATATAGACACCTTGCTCAACGGCCAGACTGTATTTGAAGGGTGCCTGAGGCTCCCTCATCTATCGTCTACGGTACTCATGCGCCCGGGTCTTTACGCCTACCGTCCTACCGATGAATGGCTCATGGGTATGCTCCGTGAAGCCATTAAGTTAATGACTCATCTTGAGGATGAGTCCTCGGCCAAGCGTGCTGCCAAGATTCTCGAGTTACTCGCCGATACCCGTCCCATGTCCGACCCTGCAAACTGCATGGATCGTATCCAGGTTATGTTCAACGGTCCGATGCGCATTGCTCTCGCTATGCGTGATAACGGTAAGTACGACGAGAGCCTTATCAGGCTAATCCTTAGCCTCGACGACGATAAGCTTAAGGATATACTTGAAGGGGCTGCCTGGCGATGATAAAGATCCCACTGGTAGATATACTCCAGGAGAAGAAGGGCCGATTCAAAGAGGTGCACCTAATACTCTTTGAATTCTGTAACATGAGCTGTTCGTTTTGTCACCAGGACCATAGTTCCAAAGTGGGTGTCGATCACCACGCTATGTTCGATAAGGTACAGACCCTGATTGGGGTGTCGGACCCAAACGTTCCTGTCGTAGTGAACATCACCGGTGGGGAATTGTTCATGGACGATATCGCAGATGAGTACTTTGATACTTACTACGAGATCGGGTCAAGGATCATCGAGCATTTCACTGAAGTCAAATTAGTCTTTGGGACTAACCTGGTCTACGGCGACGCGGATCGCGTGAGATGTCTTGTGGAGCGCCTCAGGGAGAAATGTAGGGAAGTCTACCTGGCTACCTCTTACGACCCGGCAGGGCGCTTCACCGGCACTCAGAGAGAGGTGTTCTTCAGAAACCTCAACCAGCTGCATGATCTGGTAGATACTGTTAACGTAGTGCTCACCAAACAGAACATCCATCTCTTCCTTGACGGTAAGGAAGGTCCGGAGTTCAAGGACATGTGTGATAACTTCAGTGTCTACTTTGACCACTACATTCCAAGTCAGATGTACGAGTACATCCAACCGGATGAAGACTTGATTGGTCAACTGTACCTCAACATCAATGAACGGTACCCGAACTCCTATCCCATTCGGGACTGGAAGGAAAACAAGTTCAATGAGACCACCTGCCGCTCGACTAAGATCATCAATAAAGATGGTGTAGTCAGCACCTGCTGGTCGGAGGCTGGTAAGGATGCCATCCTGGATGAGGCAGAAGGTCTGCGCGCCAAGGACGCCGCAGAGGTTGCGTTCGTTGAACATTACGAATGCTTCAGTTGCGAGTTCTACTCTAGATGCGGCCTGCGTTGCTTCCTGCACGATACAGTACTGGGTGAGAAGTCGAAGGTCTGCTCGATAAAGGAAATGTTTAAAGCCATCTTGTAACGCGGCATAAGGGCAGGGGCCACGGCCCCTGCCCTATGTCTGCTGTAAAGTCAGGCTGGCGTGATAACCTTTTTATTGTCTATAATAGACGGGATTAAGTTAAAACTTTACAGCCATTCTACTATGACTTATTTCAAACCAGCCATTTAATGCCAGGCACATTGTCCTGGCAGGGGGATTAGAAAATCGACCTCATAGTCAAGCCCACACAGCTTTGCAATTTCCGCTGCACGTTCTGCTCCAGTACGCATCTGAGTGAGGACGCTACAGCCACCGTATCCCTTGATCAAATTGAGCAGTTTATTAAGAGGTACCCTGAAACCCGCACAATCATCATCAATGGTGGCGATCCCCTGATGATGCCTCCTCAGTATTACTGGGATATGATCGAAATACTGGATCGGTTGGACTCTGATGCGTCAATTAGCTTTACCTCCAATCTCTGGCCTTTCTTTGTGAACCCCGAGAAATGGGAAAAGCTTTTTAACCATAGACGAATGGGTATCACCACGTCGTTTCAATATGGTGACAAGCGTTTGAAGGGGGATGGTACCCCACTGACTGAGTCTGAATTCATTGCGGTGAGTGACCTCTTCCTCGAGCGCGTCGGTTACCGGCCTGAATTCATTGCGGTGATCGATAGGGACAATGCCCATACCGTCCTCGACACCGTGCGACTAGCTCGATACCTTGGAGTTGAAGCCAAAGTCAACTATGCCGTTGCTTCGGGTCCCGTGGTTGATAAAAAAGGGATCACCATGGGCAATGAAGATCAGATGTATACTCAAGCCGACATGTATAAGGCATACATCGAGATCTACGATGCAGGACTGATGGAATGGGAATTCAATACCAAGCAGATGGTCAAGCGCATAAAGGGGCAACAAACGATCTGTCCACTGTCCCGTGATTGCGATGAGGGCATCCGTACGTTACAGCCTGGTAACGGATACTTCTCGTGTGGGGCTTTCGGCGATGACCTGAAATACCCAATCGACTTTCAACATGAGATGGCCGGAGGCTTCGTAACTCCCCTGCGCAACCAGGAAGAACTCTGGTCGATGAAAGAAGATTGCAATACATGCCCCATGTTCCTCATCTGCAATGGTTGTCGTAAAACAATAACCGATACCAAGCGCCTTGGCCTGGTCGAACATCACTGTAAGACCATGAAGAGCATCGCCCCACGGATCATCGAGATGAACGGGATGCAGGACTACCTGACCCCCACCCCGTACGTGGACGAGTCTGTCCAACTCATTGCGAGAGGCTAAGTGATGCGGGCTGACAATCTGGCACTGGCAATTGCCATCATCATTTCGGAGGGTTTGTTTTGTCCAAGCCAAGAATAAACCTCAGTCTGAACCCCACGTACTATTGCAACTTTAGCTGTGACTTTTGTTACTTAACGACAGAACAGCTTAATGACCGGACCCTGTTACCAATCGAGGTCATCGTTGAGCGGGTGGATGAGTTACTTGACCACTTCGAGATAGGTCACGTTGACCTTTATGGCGGTGAGGTTCTACTCTTACCAGAGGAATATCTACTGGCCATAAAAGAGATATTCCTGTCGAGGGGGATAAATGACATTGTATTAGTCACTAACCTTTCTCATGTCCCCGATCTTGTTCACGACAGTGACTTCAAGATCTCGGTGTCCTATGACTTCTCGGCCAGGGAGAAGCATGAGAAGGTATTTGAGAACATCATGCTTCTGAGTAACAAGTTCGTGATGCTTACTCTAGCAAGTCGGGAATTTCTAGACAAGGTGACTCCTGACGAGTATGTCAACACTCTAGCTTCCCTTCCTCATCTATGGCATGCGGAGATAAAGCCATACAGCTCCAACCAGGCTAATGTTCAACCCGTGTCCTTTAAGGAATTTGAAGAGTTCGTCTGGCAGGTGATCAATCACCCCAATCGTAATTTCACCTTCGAGAACGAATGGCAGTTAGAGGATGTGATCAGCGGGGAGCGCAATGCATTTAGTGACGATCACGTTTACATAACCCCTACGGGTGATCTTGCTGTCCTAGAATTCGACAGCCAGGATCGCGAATACTTCAAAGTAGTCGACGGGATATCCGGTTATTTGGAATGGTGTGAACAGGAGAAAGCGCGGGTCTCTATGAATGCGATCTGCAATGCCTGTCCCTATTACGGTAAGTGTCTCTCTGAACACTTGAGAGAGGTGGTGGCACTGGATGAATCCTGCAATGGGTTCCGTGGACTCATAGAGCGCTGGGAGAAACTGAAATGATGACTGATCCTGCTACATTCACTGTGAACTTCAATCTGGAGATCACTGCCGGGTGCGGCTATAACTGTCTAGGATGTACAGTCGATAAGAATGGGGCGAATACCCAGCTCGAACCGGAACTAGGCGATCTTCTGCCCCTTCTGGAGGACATTAGATCGAAAGGCTGGCGCACACTCGAATTGAAAGTAGGGCCAACTGACCTGACCACTGCTGAGAACGGCTTTACCATCCTTGATGATCCTGTCTTCGGGAAGATAGTCAGCTACTTCAACTTGATCTCAATTAATCTGGCAATGTTGAATGACCATGGCCTTAAAAGGTTAGCCGACAAGCTTGAAGAATTGATCCCTGGCAAATACCTGATGGTAGGTACCCCTGTCACCCTCAAGAACATGCTGAATAAGAAATACATGACGCAGTTGAGGGAACGATTTGCCCGCTTCAAGGGTATGTTAAAGACCATTACATTCACTCGCATTTACATGACCATCAACGTCGATTCGGATTCCATCCGCCAATTCAGTGACGAGACCTTCGATGCAATCAGCGACAGTAACCTGACAGAGTTTGATTCGGTAGAATTCGTTTTCACCGATGTGAGGCGTGGCTTTGATAACCTCATGGTTGCCGAACAGTTCAAGCGGGTGACGCGCCAGTTTTCATCGTTCGTACTTGATCGTGAAAAACGTGTGGCGGGCAGTCATGTCTTCACTCGACTGGTACCTCGTCCACAGGAGGGGTTCGAGTTCACTTACCGTACAGGTGACCTCTATACAACGATAACCATGGTTGAAACGCTGACTATCTTTGACGATAAGTACAAACTCCCAAAACCATGGACATTCGAGTCACTGATTGACTTCAGGGAAAACCAGTACGCTGATACACTGATAAAGTATTCAGGGCATCCTGAATGTGGCGATTGTTGTTACCTTGACAACTGCTCTCGAAATAACATCCCGACGCTGATGGAAGAGGCCAGCAGTGATAGGTGCCTGTTCGACATCAAGAACAGGTGGGAACCTGCCTGTCACCTCGAGAATCCGGAAAGGAATATCACATGAAAAAACCTATAGTACAGCATCGCCAGCGCCTGGAGATTGCCCTCGATATTCTAAAGGGATGTGGTCACTCGTGTAGTGGCTGCATGATCGATAAGGAACTCGGCGGTAGTGCAGAAGACATTCCCCAACTGTACGCTCTAATTCAAGAGATGGTGGCTGATGGTGGGTACGTTGCATTTGACCTTGGTGTAGGACCGACTGACTACATGTCTTCGGATAACACCAGTGTCCTCATGGACAACCCAACATTTAGAACCATGGCGCAGATGTTTGACCAGGTTACGTTCAACGCCGCCTTCCTCGAGAAAGACCTGGACAAGTACGCTAAAATGTGCGAAGAGATCGACGAGGCCTGTCCCAACAAGGCGATTCGATTTCTGATGCCTGCTGCCCCCGACTTCTTCAAAACAGATAAGTTCGGGACCATGATTGCCAGTAAGCTCCAATACGTCAAAGATACGTTTAAGAAAGCCTACTTAAATGAAGCAGGGTTTGTGGTCAACTGTACCTCAGACACTGTAAGCGAGAACTTTGACGAATTGATGAAGAACGGCTTTGCAGTGGAGTTCCCCACTGAGAAAGACGATATCCTCAATATCCCATATGGTCGGCTACCTTACAAGGATATTATGGTTGGCCAGAACATCAGACGGATGTCCCACCGTATCAGTCAGTTCTACTCTGCTCTCTGTGGTGTGGATGAGCGCCGCAGGAACCCTGATCTCTGTTACCACACTGGCACTATGGTAAACCTCTGGTACACAGGCGGTAAGCTCTACTGGGTACCTTTCTTAAAAGATGATTGTCCGTTCCTTGAAGAAGAATTTGTCATCCCTAAGCCCTGGAACATGGAGAATGTTCTAAGTGTTCGTCAGAAAGCGATGAATGAGGCGATCGAGTATCTGGAAGGTACTGACTGCATGACATGTGTTTACATGAGCAGTTGTACCGAGAAAGGGATCATTAATATCATGAAACGGTTAGCAATCAAAGACTGTATGGTAGGGCTTCAGTATGTCAGAGATGATTCCCAATCGGGGGTTCAACATAACCTTGGAGATCCTTCAAGGGTGTAAGTACAGTTGTGTTGGCTGTATGGTCGATAAGGAACTTGATCCCGGTCCGTTCGATGAAGATGGACCGGCACTGCTCTCCTTAGTCGATGAGATGAAGGACAGTGGATATGAGCTCAATGAGTTCACAGTTGGTCCGGTTGATGTTATCGCGTCGAGTGCTGGTACCGCTATCCTGGACCATCCATTGATACAGTCCTTGGCAGATCGATACTGTGGTATGGTACTGCCGCTCGCCCTGCTGCAAGAGACAGGCCTTAAGGAACTGTGCGAGAAACTAAACTCCCTATTAAAAGGGAAGCGGTTGAAAGTTGCCACTCCCTTCCCCGTGAGAAGTATCCGAAATAGAAAACACATCGACCTAATCAAAGACCGGGTGCAGTATATCGTTGATCATCTACCAGATGTCAAGTTCGAGTTACTCTACCTCACCGTGAATATGTCAGACGACCCGACTGAACACCTTAGCGATCAACTCGATAAGGAAATTCATGCGTTGGATTTCGGCGTCCGTAAACTGGTGGAATATGTCTTCCCCCATGCTCGTAAGGGTTTCGATGACCTTGTCAACAGACAGGCATTCTTAAGAGCGTTTACAGGCTTCACTGAGGTCATCCGAGAAAACCGGTCGCGGTACCTGATAAAGCCTTTGGATGATTCCCTGGAACTCACCTATAGGAACGGGTACCTATATTACACCCCAACACTAATTGAGAAGTTTCCTCTATTCTCAGATCAATATAGCATTGAACGACCATGGACACGTCATGGGGTCGAAGGACTGGAAGGGAATCTCTATATCGACGAACTTACTCGTCGAGTTGAGCACGTTACCTGCGGCGATTGTATCCATATCGATCGTTGCGCACGAGGTGACATCCATCTGATAATGACCCATTTGAATTACGACGAATGCCTGGTCGGGATGAAGAACGATTGGACTATGCCATTATGACTCCACCTTATAAAGATTTTCAGCGTGTCTACAATCAGTTAATTACGGATCATCCAGATGACTTCAGTAACATGGAGATCATTGAAGACGATGAGTTGGTGGACAATGCCCTGTCTTATTTCAAGCACGCTACGTTCCCCCTTATCTACCGTAGTAAGAGTTACGCGGTCGCCATTATCTACGCGCATAAACTCAATGAAATCTACGGTATCGATAAGTACGATATACTGAATGACCCTGATTTATTCCTGGGTCAGGACATGTATTTCGTACCGTATAGTCAAGACCCTGAGACATACGACCGAATCATGGAACGTCTAATGACCATCCCAAATTGGATTGAGTCAGGGTGGGCCCCTCAGACCGTTAAGTATTGTCTACTTGAATGTACTGAGGAAGGCATTGCTTCACTTAGCGAGGTGTAATGTGGAAGTCTTTGAACTCTGGAAGACCCCGATTGTACGCATCAATGTTGCGGATCGGTTCAACATGGCAGACTGGACCGATGAGGTGTTCGCACTATACAGCATGACTGGTGGGGAGGACAGCCGCCAGCGCTGCATCGATAAAGATTTGTTTCCAGTCATCCTCAGTATGCGCGATGAGGTGATCACTCCGGCAGTGAAACAATTCTGCCTAGATCACTTCAATTACAAGGTTGGGAACTTCTACGTCGACACCAATGGCAAGTGGATTGTTGAGGGTGAAGGTCTGTATCCACATTACCATCCCGGTTCGGTTGTCTCGGCAATTTGCTACCCAGGTGACTCGGTAAATGGCATGACCATGTTCGACCCGAAAGGGAATGCATGTCGTGGTTACCCAAAACCTATGCGGAACAGTGCACTATTCAAAAACTTTACACTACAACCCAAGCAAGGGGACATCTATTTGTTCCCGAGTTATGTGCAGCACAGCGTAGCCCACGTCACCGAGGACTTGCGTCTGTCGTTACTGCACGAATACTACATCATCGAGGACCTTTAGCCATCGATGAGGGCGTCGCCTTGCGTGGTCTCCCTCGATCTTCTGCTCTCTGGGCGGAAGATCACTTACCTGCTTGGAGTTCACAATGTCAATTCCACCAATTATTCAATATCCCTTGGATCTCACTGGCACCTCGCCAACGAACCACATTGTTGGGGAAGTCCGTGATATCCTGACCGATGCCAATCGGGTCTTTATTCCGTTGGCCGGTCCGTTTTATGCCGACAGTTTCACCATCCTCGACAACGAAACCGGTATGCCGCTACGCCCTGTGGATGATTATATCCTGGCACAACCGTTTTCTCAAGCGTCGTTGCGCAGCGGCAAGGATGTTCAGTCGGCGGTCGTGCTTCGTGTATCAGCGCCGATCAGTGTCAAGCTTGACTACCGTGTAGTCGGTGGTGAGTATTCCTGGAACCTCGATGCGTTGCAGGACCTGATCACTCAGTTGGATCTGGATGACCGCCCTATCAAATGGGGTTCTGTTCTGGGTCGTCCAACAGCCTATCCAGCAGCCCCTCACATCCATGACATCGGTGATACCTTTGGCTGGGAATATGTCGTCTGGCAACTTGAGCGCATCACTCAAGCGATCATGGTGGGCGATGAAGCCTCGCATGAAGAGATCCGTCAGCAAATCCGGATTGTTGAAGAGCAGCTTATTTCGCTCATTGGCAGTTTGGACAATCGACTGGTCACGCACGTTAATGACAAAACCAACCCCCATGCCACGACCAAAGCACAGGTCGGGCTTGGAAGCGTCGACAACTATGCCACAGCCACGGCAGCTGAAGCCCTGGCGGGTCTGGTAAACAACCGCTTCATGACCCCAGCGCTGGCCAACACTCTGGCACAACGCATTGCAGCCGAACACGTAGCAGACCATGAGGCCAAGAAGACCAACCCCCATGCGGTTACTAAGGCGCAAGTGGGTCTGGGTAATGTGGACAATTACCTCACGGCTACCCAAGCACAGGCCACTAATGGCACCGCGAACGACAAGTTCATGACGCCCTTGAGGACCAAGGAAGCGATCAATGCCATCGCCGGGAATTTGCTGCAGGCGCACATCAACAACACCAGTAACCCACACTCTACGACCAAAGCACAGGTCGGCTTGGGTAATGTGGACAATTACAGCACCGCCACCGCCGAACAGGGTATTTCCACTACGATCTCCGATAAGTTCATGACGCCTCAACGGACTTATCAGGCCATCATGTCGCACGCCGGAAATGCCCTGAACAGCCACATCGGAAATCTGAACAACCCACACCAGACCACCGCAGCACAAGTGGGCGCATACACCACAAGTCAGACCGACACCCTGCTGTCCAGGAAATTGGGTTCGGCTGAGACAGCGGTCAATGCGAATCGTCTGGAAAACACCACCCGTGCATCAATCCTGTCGGATGCTTACGCAGCTGTCGGAAGCATGGGTAAGCGCAACGTGTTCATCTCCACGGTCGATCCAACCGGCTCTCAAGGTGCGGTAGGTGATATCTGGCTGACTTACTGAGGAAGCTGATATGCCTATTGACATGAAGATAGGTCCATCGACCTGGGCCAGGACAAAGCAACCGCATGTGAAGGTGTCTGACTCGAGCTGGGCGCCGTTGAAACGCGCGCTGGTGAAAACAACTGCAGGCTGGAAGGAAGTCTGGCCATCGGAAATGGTTTACACCCACACCGGTGTTGGTTATAACCTGAACATCTACAACTGTTTCGGTCAACCCAATTCGCCTGGGAAGTACGTGTTTGTTAACAACGGCTACATTGGTTCAGATACTACCGATCAATGGGCCTTGGCGACAGGTGTGTTCCCGGCAGGTTCAACTGTGGTCATCATCAACAATGGCCTGATCATTGGACGGGGTGGTCACGGTGCATCCTTCCATAGCTATGGAATGAGTTCATCGATCAGTCAGGCCGGCCCTGGCGGCCCTGGACTTAACCTCCAGACACCCGTCACTATCCAGAACAATGGGGTTATCGCGGGTGGTGGTGGTGGTGGCGGTGCCAGTGGAGACTTCGGCGGGAAAACACGTTGGAACTTCCGAGGGGGTGGCGGTGCAGGCATTGAGCCAGGTGTAGGTGGTATCCATACCTGGGGTAATACGCCACCTTCCCCGGCCACTTATGAATTGGGAGGTATCGCCAGAAGTGGCAGTGATGGACATGGTGGCAACGCAGGTGTAAATGGACGAACTGCAACCATGGTTGTCAACAACGACCACTCGATGATGACGATTGGTGCACCTGCTGGTATCTCCATTGGCAGTACTGGTTTTATTCAGGCCGGTTCTACCGGTTTGGATTCCACCCGTGTTAAAGGTCGACAGGTTGGGGGTACGGGACGTACTCGTATACGGGTTGCCAGTATCGATGGTCGAGGCCAATACGGTGATACCCTCACCGTGAACCTGACCTATGACGGCCCGGCTGGTACCATCGGCGGATCATGGATTTCAGGCGGTTCCATGATCTCGGTCGGGCGCATCGGAAACACCTTCAGATTTACCGCAACAGGGTACGAAAGCGGGTATTCGAGAAACTTCTGGCGCAGTGGGACCATGCGGTTCACCCTGACAACTGGGGAAGGCAGTGACTACCAGGATGTGTACATCCGAGTAGGTGATGGCGGCTACTTTGAACTTTACTAAGATACGAGTGGCGGGGGTTGTTGTTTCACGGGCGATTCGCTGGTAACCATGTACAACGGTGACCTCAAGCGAATTGATGAGGTGGTACCAGGCGATCTGGTCAAGACTCCGTGCAGTTTACGTGGGACGGTTCGAACGAGCAGATCCCAGTTTACAGCGTTTACGACTACGAGTTGCCTGCAGTGGATGCCTCACCATTCAAGCGCATCAGCGACAAGTAATTGCATACGGGAGGGGCAACCCTCTCGCTATGTCACGTCTCATTATATGACCAGAACACCTACCCACCACTCCGAGCAAGGGGTTATTCATGCTTGATGAAATTTACACCGGTCCTGACCGAGGCCATTTCAGGACCATCCGTCTACTGGACAATAGCGGTGTTCAGCAACTGGCAAACTGCCGAATCAAGGAAGCTACGGTATTCAACTACCTGAGCGACCTGAAGTACGCCATTATTGGTTACACCGTTGAATGGTGGAAGAATGACGAACAAGCCCCGCACGAGGGCGGTGAATCGCAGATCTACATTCCACACGGTCGACCCAATGTCAACAAGCTTTACTTCCGGGCTAAGTCGAGCATCACCTCGAACATGCTGTATCTGGAAGATGCCATCATCAACGACTTCCTGAACACCAAGGCATTGGCTGATCCGATGTCCCTGCAGTCGTACAGTCAGGAAGCGGCTGAACAAACTGCCTCAGTGGCCATCTGGCGTGAATTGGAAGGCACTCCTTACTCGTACAACGAAGCCGTCCACATCACCCAATTGCAAGCCACACCTGACAGCCCACTGATGGTGGTCTCTCAAGGTCTGCGGGCCAACTGGCGTCACACTGGTGCAGAGGAATTGCTCCAACTTCGCGTGACGGATTATGCCTTCACCAAACTGCGTGAGTGCTACGAAAAGCTCCATGCTGCTATTATTACCGAGGATGTATAAGTCATGGCCACTAAAGAAACCTTGAAAGAACTCCAGCGCCAAATGAAGGCAGCTGGGATGTACAGCGGCGCTATCGATGGACTCTGGGGCCCGATCAGTCACGGAGCGTTTCTCAATGCCCGCCGCAAAGCGCTGCGGATGAGCCGACCGAGCGCTGAAGCCAATGGCATTGGTCCGTTGCTGTTCAGTTACTGTAAAGCCACTGCATGGTCCGCCAAGGTCTCTGAAGAATTCGTAGGGATGGTACATCAGATCTGTGACGACCTGCAGATGGGTACCCAGGGCGCTGACCTACTGATGTCCTGCATGGCGTTCGAGACGGGCGAGACCTTCAGTCCCTCCATCAAGAACGGTGCTGGCGCACCTCACTACGGTCTGATCCAGTTTGGCAGGGCTGCTGCAAAGGACGTAGGGACCACTGTAGAGGCGCTGGTGACCCTGACAGCCGAACAGCAGCTGATCTACGTCCACAAGTTCTTCAAGCCGTATAAAGGCAAACTGAAGACCCTGAGTGACATTTACATGCGCATCCTCTACCCTGTGGCCGTTGGTAAGCCCGAAGACTATGTATTATTCAGTGAAAAGAATACGAAGTCTAAGGCATATGTTCAAAACCGTGGTCTCGATGCTAACCGTGATGGGCTTATCACCAAAGCCGAAGCCGCTGCAAAAGTACAGGACAAGTTGCGTCGTGGTCTGCATCCCCGTAATCTGCGGGCCTGCTGAAACAAAAAAAAGAAAGTGAAGCTAGAGGGAGCCCTAGGGCTCCCTCTTATGCCGGCTGTAGGTATTCTTACGACCGTTCTGATTTGGTAAGACGAGTAGCACGAATGCCACAGAAGTTGAAAGTGTCTGGCAGACCGTGAGTCAGATGCCAAGGGCTGATTCCAGGTGCGCAATCTTACGTTCATACTCCAGAACCTCTGGACTGCGAACGCCATAGCGACGCATTGCCCGTTCGAGCAAGCGTACGGTATGGTCCAGATCGGATTTGAGGGCGCGGTTGTCGATACCGAACAGTTTCTTAAACATGGTGCGCCCTCCTTTGGGCCAGTAATAAATTAGGTGGTGAGATTAACGGCGCTTGGATGAAAGCATGCCAAGGCCAATACCCAGCAGGGTACCCAGGGCCACTGAAGCATTTTCAGTGGCCCTGGTGTGAGTGGATGTGCCAAAGGTCCGCACCACAGTAGGTTCTACAGCATCCCACGGATCATCGACCGGTACTTCACGCACCTTGGGGTTAGCCTCAGTGCAGTTGTTTACCAGACCGACGATATCGTTGTACCCGATGACGAAATGATCGACACCGAGGGCGATGCATGCTGCAGCTACATGATGCTTCTCAGTAGCGGACAACCCACTCCAGGGATTGAAGTACAGGGTGTAGGTGCAACGGTATTCGATCTGCACGGACTTGAGTTCCAGCTGACCTTTGGTGGTCTTGTTGAAGACCACCTTGTTGGCTGTACCGCGACCAAAGGTAACGACCACACGGGTGCTGGTCGATTCGACATTCGCAGTCTTGGAGAGAATGGTGGCGATAGCAGAAACATCGAGGGTATGAACATTCATGGGTAGTTCTCCTAAGAACAGGGTAATGGTGTTAAATCAGTTGTTCGAGTAAGTGTCTGTGAAACTGCTCACGGTACGAGCGATCATCTCCTCCAGCCGCGGTGAGGCTGCGAATGAGACGCCCGTCGTCTAACCGGTAATACGGTTGTTTAAGGAACGTGGTCAGTGGCATGAATGTCATGGCTGACCGGGTTACTGGGACCATCACCCCCGTCTCGGGGTGCGGCATGAAAAAACGGTACGTGTTAGGTACTGTGTCAGTCATGGACCTGACTCCTGAGGGGATTGCTGGGGTATATCACCAGTACTATGTAGGGTTGAAAAAAGTTCGAATCAAAAAATAAAGGGATGATAGATCAGTTTATCAGGCACAGGCCTAACGACTGATCTATCAGAATTTCGGTGAGACGGCATAATGGGTAGTCAGGGGCGATGGCCATTGCCGATCGCTCGCCTGATCCTACCCCGGAGGCACTGTGGTACCTATCCTCCCTATAGCATACTGCCGACCTAGTTATTTTTTACTATTTTGACTGAACTGACTTCGAAGGCACAACGAATTCTAACAAGAGAAGTGACCACTTCACCTAGGTGATGTAGGGCTGACTTTAATTCGAATCGAATCGGCATGGGGAGGCAGTGCCTCCCTCGTTATGTTCAGAACCCGTTCATCTTGGTCCATTCACGATCTGTCCACTTGGGCGTATCAGGCGATACTGCTACCAAGCTAGACCGTTCAGCGATCCATTTGTACTTCGTGACCCCATCGTAGTCACCCGACTTGCAGAACATCTCGAACGCATCTGCAGGAGTGTACTCGTAGTCGTTCTTATACCACTCTCGCTTCTCCAGATACAACTCATCACCATCAATCACCTTGATGATAAAGGGGGTCTTCTGTAAATCCTCGAAGTAGATCGCTTGTTTCATTGTTATTGTCCTATCGTGATGACCATTACCAATTAACTAAGTTGACCGCCGATCCCACCCCAACACCTTGTCCCTCATCGTCGTCGGACTGCGCTTAGGGACACCAGAGCCATTACCCCGGTCACACCAATATACAGGTTTAGTGTTTATTCACGCCCGACCTTAACAAATAGTGTGAAAGATCTTTCTATTGACTTACTTCGGTGACTTACAATGCTACTCAATATGGTTATGGCGGCACATCAAGGGCGTCTTCGTTGGGGTCGGAGACCCACTCCCAATGGTCAGGTACTGTTCGATACACCGGGCACATTTCAATGGACGTGTCCTGAAGGGGTCACCAAAGTATGCATTGCCATGGTTGGCCATGGCGGCACTGCCAATAGAGATCCGTCGTACGTAGGCGGTGGCGCCAACATCCGTTATATAAACGACATCGACGTAGTCCCTGGACAGGTATACGGCATCGTTGTAGCAAGACCTCATCCACATTTCGCAGGTAACGCCAACAATAACTGCGGTGCGCTAGGTTATAGCTGTACATCTCCGCTTAAAGGTGTCGTACAAGGCTGGAATGGAGGCGAGAGTAGAGTAAGTATCGCTCAGAACGCGAATCGATTTGGTAATAGCGCAGGCAACCTGGGAACTCACGGACATGGTATAGATCTCCGTACGTTTAATACAGTCCCTCCTAACAGTGCTACATTCTCTGGTGGTAACTATGGCGCGGGTGCTGGTGTGAGTAATCAGTGGCGAATGACAGGCGCGGCTGGAAGGTCAGCACTCCGCATCATCTGGGGTGAGGATCGTACCTTCCCAGACAAAAACATCGGTGATCTATAATGAACCCACTGTTAATCGCAGCTGCACACCAACGCTCAAAGGGTAGTGGTTTCAACCCCGCTGCCTATCGCTACGCCGGGACTGTCGTAATCGGTCATATTTCAGCGGGTGGGGCTGAGTATGGTTACTACAAACCCACCAACATTGGCTCAATCACCCCAAGTACCCTAGACACCCGCGCCATCACTCGCGCCACTTGGAAAGACAAACGATTCCAGGCGCCTGCTAGCCGCGAACTGGTCTTAACACTCAATGGCACCCAACGCCCCAACATTACCAAGCTCGCCTTGGTCAAAGACGGTCAGTTGGTAGTCGAACTCACCACACCGTCCCGCGAAGGTACCTACGGCACCCCAGAGTACAACTTGATCTATCTCACGGGTGACGCTGAGATGCCTATCAGTGGGACAGTACAGCTCTATATTGAATGACATCCGTCATAACAGGGGAGCCAGTGGCTCCCCCTTATGACGTCGCGATTGAGACACTACCCCATGCATGGATGGGTAAATACCCATTTGTTCAGGGGATGACATACCGTAGATCGTGCATGGTTCGATCAAGTTCACAGAAAAGATCATAAGAAGTCGTCGCTCCGCTCCTCCGCTAGCGCATTGCTTCCGTACCCTCCAGCAATGCTTTTTATAGCATTCTGAATTTATTCAGAGAATAGACCGCCAAGGTAATTAATTACCAAATCGTATGTATTAGTCCATCTTTAGGTAAACCATGAAAACAGCAATGATGGCAGCATCTGGACGTCGTTTAGGTGACTGGAGACGACACGTAAAGATCGATCTCTGGCGACTTCACCATGGAGACGTTTATCAACTTTGATAGCCTCTCCAATAACAACCAGTACATCTTCGACCTGAACAACAACAGCATGACGTTACGGTACTATGGCACAAACGGAATTCAGTTCGCTCATTCTGGTTCGCTGGCATCTCAGTTCATTCCCACTGTAGGTGTATGGTACCACATCGCCTTAGTCAGAAAGAACGGTGTTGTTACGGGTCCTCTTGGATCAAGTATCCCAGATACGTTACTCTACATGAAGATGATGGTGGGTAACTACGGTGGTGGCGGTGGTTATAACGTAGCAGGTCGTTTGTATGGCTTCAAGCTGTCACTCAGGGCAGTTTATGACGGTAACTTTGTACGTCCTACTTACTGACTGTGATTTAACCGAGGAGACATAGGAGGAGGCCCTAGGGCCTCCTCCATATGCGTTACACCTTAGGTGCGTCAGAGATATCCAAATCCTCTTCCTCTCCCTCGGCAGGTTCCTCTCCTTCAGCCTGTTCTTCCTCAGGAAGCTCCTCGTCCAGTCCTTCGTCGTCCGGATCTTCCCCTTCAGCAGGTTCGTCTAGGTCAAAACTCCCCTCCTCATCACCTAGGCCGTCATCCCCTCCTTCGGCATCAAAGCTTTCCTCGCCGCCGGCGTCATCCCCACCGCCGAACTCACTACCACCGGCCTCATCCTTAATCTCTTGCAGTTCCTGTTTACGGTCTGCCAGATCTTTCAGGATTTTAGCCCGCTTCGTGGCCGCGGTCAGCAACTCTTTGACGTAGTCGGCGATCGAGCCATTGAGTCCATCCAGATGGTTGCTTGCCGTCTCCAGTAGGTTGAAGGCTGGAGAGCCATCTTCCTCGTCGACTGTAGTGAAGATATCCACTTCCGGCATGATGTTGCGCTTACGCAGCCAGCGACGCTGGAATTCGGCTTTGACCACGGCGGTAATGGTTGGGATCATTTCCTCCATGCCAATGGCGGTATCGGATGCAAACATCTCTTCACTGATGTACGCCGCGATGACCTTGTCCAGTGCCTCACTGTACGCATCGTAGCCCTGCATGGATTTGCTGACATCACCCACTTCAGGCGCTGGCAGGTTAGCATGTAGCGACTCGACGAATTCAAAGATGAACTGGTCAATCAGCTCTTCTTCAGACAACTTCTGTTCGCCCGTGTTGTCCAAGAACTTCTTGTTCTCGGTTACGAACTCACGCATCTCAGCCAGGAAGATCCCGGAGTTGAGCAAGTAGCTACGGATGAAGTCTGTCAAGAACGGATCGAACTTGTCCTGGTTCTGGATCACGCGCTTAAGCAGCATCAGGTTGTTCTGAACTACCGTGGTCGCAAAGTCCGTTGAGTTGATACCCTCCATGATCTCAGGGCTCAGGCCGAACATCTGGATGTGTCGACGGCGGTACATCTCTTCCATCTCAGTGTCGATCGGGCGAGAGGTGCCTTCACGCTGACTGACGTCCAGTTTGGTCTCCGGGTAGCGGGTGTTTCCACTGACGACGACGTTCACCCCGTGATTTTGAATTTGATCCGCCAATCCTAGAGGGTGCGTCGAGCCTACGATGCGACTGAACCCCTGGCTGTTGACCTTGGCGTATTCAGAGAGCATGAACTCTACTGTGCTGACCGGGTCTTCGTCCTGTGGGTCCAGGGTGATCTCCAGGGTCTTTCCGCCCACGGCGTTGTTGATCGTAGCCAGCGTGTTAGCCAACATGATCGCCGCACGAATCGAACCTAGAATCTTACCGTCTTCCAGCACTGTCTTACCTACACCGAACTCGTTGTAGTCAAACGCAATGTAGGTCATCATCTCCGCAGGGACAAACAAGATCATGGTCCGCTGACCCTTCAGGTGACGCGACAGCCAGATACGGTTGTGATTCTCAGTCTTGCCCAGTTCGTAGTTGCCAGACAATGCCCCAGAACGTAGGCGGCTCAGTAGATCACCCTCGATCACCTCCCCGTGAATGCGCCCCAGTTCGTCAATGATTTCGTTCTGAAAGCCGCCCATGCCTTCAAACCCACGACGGGCTTGCTGAATCATTTGGCTGGCGTAGCTGTCGACGTTGTTCATCTGAGCTTTGATGTCGTCGTAGTACGAGCTCTGATCGGCGACATCGATAGGGTTGCCATCGATATCCAGAAGAACGTAGTACCCGACATGCTCTGCTGGGTTACCGGGGACGTGGATCGGGATTACCGATTCAGACGGCAGGTGCATGACCAACGGATGACCGTAGGTTTCAACCCCCGTCTGCCGATGCGTCATCACTGGCTGTACCGGTACGTGGGTGTAACGGCGCTTATTGTAGAAGCTCCGTTCGATGGCAGACAAGGTTCGCTTGGCGCCCTGATCGCCCTGATCGGCACGGCTCTCAAGTGACGCCCTGGAGTGCAAACGCCCACCATAGATACGTTTGACAGCCAACTTGCGACGGGTCTCCACGACCATCGGCCGTTTGAGGATGTTGAGGTTATCCAACACCTCGATAGTGGACCCCTTATCAGTAATCGCCTTCTGCATCGTTTTGGACAATTCACTGAGCTTACTGCGCTGATCACGGTGCTCACTGTCTTCAGGAATCAGGTTCTCCAGCGAGACCTTGATACCGGTTACATTGACCTCATGGTTATACTGTTCACTGCGGTAGTTGATCGATTCGAACGAGACGCCCGAGTACGAGTCAACCTTTTCAGGATTGGTGGACCCTTGGCCCAGTACACCCCACGGTAGGTAACGTCCTTTGTTGTCGGTTTCCTGACGAATGTGGCCATCGAGCTGCCGCACCGCCGATTCCAGAGACACACCACTGTAGTTGTCTGCGTTGATAATGCGGTCAATGGAAGACTCGGGCAAAACCAAGATAGGATACGAACCCTTCTCAAACAGAACATCGTTGAGAATAGGTTGCAGCAGCGACGTAATCCTATAGGAGTCATCGAAGAATTCCTGGACCTTCCTCAGTAAGGGTCCGGTCAGGTTGGAATCCAGTTTCTGGTTTTTAATCGTGTACAGCACCTTGACATCTGTCAGGTCACCTGGTGCCAGCGTAGCTGAAATCAGGATCTGACGCGCATAATCCATGTCCGGAAGGATCTGGAAAAGGTTGCGTGCATCGCGAATATTGCCAATCGTTGTGTTAGCCACATGCGCCAGCACACGGTTGTCTGGCAGACGCATATTTTGCCGGGGCGTCGCAGCGCCACGCGGGTCAGGCTGCATCTTGCTGAGTGCCGCTTTGGTTTCATTGTCAATGTCACGCGTTGACAAGAACCTGGGAAAGCGGCGTGTTTCGTCGGCCATCTCACTACTCCTTTTGGATCTTAAACGATGAGTACTCTGTATCAGATTTATCACGAGTCGGTGATTCGACTGGCAGCAACTTTGGTGGTCAAGGACGAAGCAACCTGCACCATCATCAACCAGCGCCTAGCCCTTCTGGGTCATGAGGTGTTGGAGGACCGTCCTGAGACATGGAAGTATTACCTGAACCTTGCAGGTCAGTACCATCCGTCGGACACAGTGATGACAGTGGTGTCCATGGACACCCATGAGAACATCGAATTCACCAAGGAAAACATGACATTGCACCGTGCCACCTGGCGCGAATATCAGTACGGGTCTCGTTACTATAAAGAATTGTTGGCGCGCTACCCCGCTCAAGATGCACTGATCCACGGGATTTTAAACCCGGTGGACCTGAGCACAGCAATAACTGCGCCGGATCATAGTATTCTGTATCATGACGCCGCTGAAGTTGAAGCACGCGAAGTCAACCTTATTGCCGAGTTGCAGAACTGGATCAATGCTCAGTTTGTTCGTTGGGCAAATGACGACTACCGTATCAACAACGCGTATTTTGTCACGGCTCGCCTGGGTGTCCTGTTTATGGCCATGCCGGAAGCGATCAAATCCATCCGATCGGCCAATGCACGAACCAACCGCGTCCACAGTTACCACATCCGTCGGTACCTTGCCAGTTTTGGTCCGCTGGATAAGTACTACGACTCGATGAATGAGTTCCAGCGCCTGTACTTCTACCGGAACATCCGCTATATCCTGAACAACAATGGCAAGGACGAAATGTTCCAGGAGCTGGTTGGTAAGGTCATGACCGAACGAAAGTTCCCACTGGCCGAATACGTCATGCAGCAAAATGACACCAGGCTACTGGAACAAATGGACCCCGAGATACAGTTCGAACGCATGAGTGTCAATGCCATCCCGTCGGCTTTGGGTGAAGACATCAAGACACCTCGGATGATGTTGAGTCTGCAGCGTACCTTGGCGCGCTCCAACGACGAAGAAAACTTCTACGCCGAGCAATACGTGCCAGAGGCCATGAGCCGCAGCTTGACGTCGGAGGTGCGTACCAAGTCACTGGAATCCAACGTCCTTGACCTTAAGGAATCGGAACCCTATACCCTGAGCGAGGTCCTGCTCAACCACTGGATCTATTTGGCTGACAGTGGCCAGTACCGTACAGTGTTGATCATGCAGTTGCCAGACGGTGGTGATGGCGTCAAGCTCAGCATGAAGGAAGCGTACCTGGTATACCAATACCTTTACTTCCGGCGCATGGGCATCGAGTTGACCGAGATCCCACGGATCATGGCCAAACGAGTCCGTCGTCAGCCTCTACCGACGTTTGAGGAGCTGCGGTCCATCACGACCACGGCAGTGACCTCAGACGCATTTATCCATGAGGCACTGCGAGACAACGAAAGCATCACGTCTTATGTTTCAGTGGATTCATTCCTGAGGCTAAGTCAGAACATTCAGCGTCGAATGCTGTTGCATCGAGACCTCTATGTTTACCGGGAAGACCTGTTCCAGTACGGGGAGATAAAACTTCTCGTTGACCGGTTCTATGTTGACATGCCAGTGGACATGGACAACGGACAATATTACGCTGATTGGCTCAGGGCCCGCAGCCTTGACTTTGAGAAGTACAGCCAGGCAGAACTCGATGAGATCATGCTGGGAATTCTGAATCAGGCCACCGGGTTGGAATTGCGTACCGCACAGACGGTCAAGGACATCCAGCGAGCCATGTTGGGGATCATGTCTCAGTTGTCAAGCTACAGTGTTCATTATATCCAGCAGATCAACGATGAAGCCGTGATCATGTTGGATTGGCCTCATCTGCGCTGGCATAACCCAGGTGGTTGGGTTGGACATGACGTGCGGCTACCAGTGCCTCAGGCAACGCCTTTAGACTTTTATGGCGCGGCAAAGCTCAAAGGGGTAATCGACCTGTCCGGGATGACTATTCAGGACCTGTCCCGCAGTGCTGCCCATGAGTTTGGTCTGGACCTTGGGATTGACTTCAACCTCAGTGGTCTTAACCAGCACCTGGAAGGCGGACTGATGCTGAACTCACTGGTCACTGTTCTCGGTCAGCCGTCATTCGACCTCAGTCAACTGAACAACACCACGGTCATCATTCCTGCATTGGCAAACAAGCCGATTGCAGACCTTTTTAACAGGACTGTGTCCAATGACTTCGTCAATCCTTAATGGCCCTAGTAACACCCAAGCTGCTCTCCAGGAAAACGACGAGCAGGCGTTTTATCGCCTGCTTCGCTCCATGGTGAAGGCAGGTGTTGAAGTAGAGGGGTTTGAACATTCTGTACCTGTCACTGACCCGACAAATCCCACTCAGGCGTTGATCGAGGTGGGCATTACTCCTGCTAAATCCATGATCGACTACTGGGGGTATCAGGACAAGATCCAGTTGACATATCGTCGCATTCCCATGAGCGCCATGGTGCAGCGCTACGGTACTATCCTGCGTGCTGACCTGCCTGTTACTGTCAAGACGCTGATGCAGGGGTGGTTTGACCGTGCCGGGCTATACGACCGGTCAGAACAATTTGTCGAGCAATCCATTGCCACCTTCGGTCAACACATAATGACCATCAAAGACGGTCAGTTCCTGCTTTATGGAGGAGCCCCCTTTGAGGTCAAACCGCTACAGCGCCAGCTGATAGATGTCTTGCCAAATCGTACGGTTACGGGTTTCCGGACCCCCACTGACTTTGACACCAACGTCAAGGCGGTCCTGCTGTCGCAGTTAACGGCTGCCAATCCCGACACCTTACCTTACCCCTTGGAAATTGACCGGATCACGTTGAGTCCAGTCGAGGTTATGGGTGGGTATGCACATGACAACAGCCGGATTCGGTTGACTGCCAGTAGTGAGGGGTATTACCTCGGTGATCTGGATGTCATCTACAGTCGACTGGACTTTGGCTGGTACACCATGGGTGATCAGATCTACATGGAAGGCCCACCGCTGCCAACCCTCAACTACATCCTGAATCAGGCCAGTACTCAGACAGGGTTTCCATTGTCCAGTGACGATGTCGTCGCCACTACCTTCTCCAAGTTGACAGTGGGTGACCTCGCCACCCTGACCATTGCCTTCAAGCCTCAGAACCTGCGGTATGTGGGCGAACTAACCATTGATTATCGAGCGGTGTAACTGTGGCGAACTTTAGTCTTGAACAACTCCTGCGTTTTACACCGTACGAGGCCGCACTGATCAGTTTCAATGAACAGCACGGCACACAACTCAACCCACGTTACGTGGAGCTGACAGAAGTCATTGGTAGTGAAGGTCCGCAAGTCAGCCTGCGGTTGAAAGCGTCTTCCATAGCCCCCAACAGCGAAGAGAACCGCTTCACCAATCAAGCCCTGATTACCATCCAGCGCTTGGATATAGGTGCGCTATTCGCCGGGGCTGTTCGTATTCCGTACAGTGGCCGGATTGTCAGCTACGACGTCGGGCGCATCCTGACCCAACGCTCAGGGATAGTTTTTGATCCCAGTGACTTTATGGACCAGGTCCTGACGCCTGAGAGTAACATTCTGAAGGCTTCCCCTAAATCGCTTCGCTGGTACGGTCAACTCACCGTCCTGCAACAACCCTAATAGAGGTGGGTATGTATATCCGTCCACTGAAGTACAACAAACCGGTCGAGCAGCAACTGCTCGACATTTTGAACTTTACCAACGGCACCGCTATCGAGCCGTGGCAGGTTACCTTCGGTCCTCCCATCCCCGAGCAAGATCGAGAGATCCCGATTAACCTGCCTCACGTTCACGACTACGATCTTCAGCGCCCCAACGTCACCACGCTGACGCGGATCGAAGTCAAGCCGACACCGGAATCGGGCTGGCGCCGCTCGCAGCACCTGACCTACCGCCGGCGGATCATCCAGGACCATTTTGCTGCAGTGCCGTTCGTCATCTATGCAGTGGAAAATTCCGATGCGGTGATCCTCAAGGCACTGAAGGATCAGTACGGACTTCACCTTGAACCTCACCTGGTCACCATCGACTTCGAACAGATCCCCATCACCACTGTGCTCTTTCAAACGCACATGGGGTCGATCATTGAGAACAATATCGAATGTGAAGACTACATTCCACCTGTGACCTGGAATGCCAACGTCAAGATCAATCCAGACCACCCGATCTGGATGGGTGAAATCAAGGTCTATATCCGTGAGGCTGTCCTGCTTCTGGATCGTCCGATCAAGACCACCCTGGAAGTCAAGCGTTACCTGGGACCAGGCAATCACGACAAGCTTCCTGCCGAGATGATCCTGCCCATGGATCGCTTCGTTGATTACGACCATACCCTCAAGCACCTCAAGCACGGTGATCTGGTTGGGGCATGGGCAGTGGATATGGCCAAACGGGTCACTGGTGATGAGTGGGTGTTCGAGAAGCGCCCGTTGCCTTTTAACCTCTATGGGGCAAAGGTAGTTTACAACGGCCTGAACACGGGCGAGATCTACATCAATGACCCTAAGGTCTCCAATGCTTTGATTATTCAGTTCCATGACGAGTACTCGAATAACCTTGCAGGCCAATGGATCATCGGCTACTACAACCACGAGAACTGGCTGCGGCGTTCGCGCATTGATCATCTGCCGATACAGGATCAATGAAAGCGAATTCTATGACCATATCCTATCTTTACGCTTGCTAAAGGCCTCGTCATGCAAAAGATTGTCCCAACCCAACTGTCCAACTACCTTCAGGTAGCCAACTTCCTTGGCAGTTCCTTTGTTAAAGAAGAGAACACCACGCTCAACCAGAAGTTCGATATCCAGGCCAGTGCAGCCATTCCGCCCAACGCTCGCCCGACATTGAAGTTCTTCACCATCGGTATCGGTGGACACGGCTACACCATGGGGCCGAACAACATCCCCTTGAGCCAGGGTGTCGACCATACCTCGGCAGACGCCGGCCTGTACCATCACCTGCCGTTCGTGGTTCGTCCGATCAATGACGACCTGACTGCCGGTGAGCGAACCCGCTACTGCCTGCGCAAGACCATAACGGTTGATTCCGTGAACCTGGTTGCCTATTACGGGAAGCGTCTGGACCTGACGTCGGTCCGTCCCCGGATGACCAAGCGCACCATTCTCGATGATCAAACCATCGTCGAAGACTACGTCTACACCGAAGCCAACCTCTCCCCTACGCCGCCAGAAATCCCCAACACTGGAGCGGTGACCACCAGCAACGAGTACCTGGCCACTTCGGCTATCGTGCCCATGCCGTTCACGGAAAAGGACGTGGCTGAGCTGTACAACGTCGCAGAGACCCTGTTTGGGGATCGTCGGTTGGCGGTAATCAGTGAGTTCGGTTTCTGCACAGGAATCGATGCCGATGTGTCGATCAATACGCCGGCTGGCGCAGTCAACTTCAAAGAAGTCATCGCTGCCCAGATCGCCTCGATCATCAGCGGCCACTACGAACTGATTTACAACAGCAAAGGCTTTGACTTCAGTCTGGAAGTGGGTGCTGTCCAGCCGCTTCTTGGCACCAGCCAGATCCCGACGGTGTCCATGCAGATGCTGGGTGGTTAACACCCGGTAAACCGACTCCCTGGGGGACCTAGCCATGCAGTTTAACGATGAGTCATTCATCTACCGCATCATGGGGATCGATAACGGCTCGTCTATGTTAGGGATGGTGGTGACAGACCTGGATTTGCGTACTGGATTGTACGAGGTCGTCACTGCCGAAACCTTCGTGGCCGAGAAGATCCTAAAGGACTACCAGGGGTTGGTTTCATCGCACGGGGCTCGTTGGGCACGTCAGCACGCATTGCAAGATGCGGTGGCCAGTGCATTGCGATTCTTTAACCCGCATGTCGTGGCTGTGGAGACTCCATTCTTCATGCCACGTCGGGTACAGAGCTTTGAAACCCTGACAGAGATGATGATTTTCATTCGACTGGCTGTAGAAGATTACGGTCTAGGCAGTGACATTATCCGCGTCACCCCTGGTCAAGCCAAGCGGGCTGTTCAGCCTGCTAACTTCACCATGAAAAAGGCAGTCATGAAGGACTGCGTTCTTAGAATGGAAAACATCCATTATCGAGAGGGAATCCACAAAGACGCGCTGACGGAACACGAGTACGATGCAATCGCTGTGGCCGTGGCCCATGGTCGAGATGTGAGAAGTGCGACGGGTTTCGTCAAGCCATAGACCATGAGGGGCGTCGTGATGCTACTGTCTGACGTGATAAAGGTAATTGGTGACGATGAGCTCGAAGAGTTTCCGTGGGGGGGCGTGGTTGTCGATACTGTCAACCTATTCGTCACTGAAGAATTTCGTTTGAAGCTGTCTTCAACCGGCCACGATGTTGACCGCGCCCTGAATTCTCTGGGTGCGGATGTGAAGGATCTGGTGCTTAGGGCCAACCTGGACACCAGTCAATGCCGTATCACTGCCCCAGTGGGCGGTGGCATGGTAGTAGAGTTTGAAGAGACTACACCTGAAGATGAAACACGTAAGCTATGCAAGGCCATGAAGAGTCCGGTCTTTGTCGTAGTGGCGGTGGTGGTGATGATGATGATTATAGTCGCAATGATTATGATCAGTCTCCTGCCAGGAAACAGACCAATCGACCGGTCCGAGGTGTTTTCAGAGGCGGTTAGGATCTTCTTCCCGTCCCTATTAAACCTACCGTGAGTAACGGACTATGGGTACTGTTGAACCTGTAACACCACCTGAGAACAAACGTGGATTTGCTTTCTACGTCAAGATGGCCATTCTGGCTGTCGTATTGTTGGTTGTACTTTCTGAAATTGTTATATCGCAGCGCGCGGGAACCTCATTCAACATGGAGATGCTCGATAAGCTTCTCGATACCTTATTGACCCTGCTGGCCCCGACTCCTGAATGATGTACAGACATAGAGCCTCCTAGAGCCCCTTCAAAGGCTCTAGGAGGCTCTATGCGGCACGTTAGTGCTTCTTGCGATGCATCGGGTTGCTTACCTCAAAAGAGTTCTTAAACAGCGTCCTGACGAACTCTGCATCTTCCTGGGTCTTGATGCCGGGTTTGATCACGCGGATGTCTTCCAGGGCAAAGGGAATCTCCACCTCTTCGATCTTCACACCATCCGGTACTTCCAGATCGATCTTGACCATCGATTGCTGGACACCCTCGGCATCTTCAAAGACGTCCACTTCAAGCACCAAGTCACTGTCCTTGACCGGGAAGAAGTAACGGGTCTTTTTCAGACCAGTGGGTACCAAGGAACGGAAGATAGCGAATGTATCGGCCGAGATCTCCATTTCATTCTCTTGATTGCCGTCGGGTTGTTTGACCTTGATGGTTTGGGTGTAGACAGGCTCACCGTCCCCGGTCTTTGTCATGCGGACACGGATGTTACCGTTTATGCCCGTATCACCCCCTACGTTGCAGGGCATGCCCCATTGTTCCTGGAACTCCTGACGGTCTGCCGACTTGGCCAGTGCTTCAAGGTCCTTGACTTTACCGTAGATCTCATATTCCCGTTCCTGGACCGTAGCCCCTTCTGCATTACTCTCCAAGCTGACGGCGTAGACGGGCGCCATGGCTTGTTTGAGGATTGTGTTCATGATAATGTCCTGTAGACGTAAGACCGACAAAAAAAGAAATGCACCATAGAATGACAGGGAAAGGCCGAAGCCCTCCCCTGTCACCCTGTGGCGTATGACTTAAGCCAGACGGATACCTACGATGTCGCGGGCACCACTGATGGCCACCAGCTCGAAGCACAGGTTGTCAGCGGTCATCATGTAGATGTGCCCTGCGCCAGCCAGACGGCGTGCGGTGGCATACAGCTGCACCAGAACTTCAGCCAACTGCGGTTGTGCACCGGCCCCAGTCTTATTGGGGGTGCGCACTTCCTCAGAGACCAGCCCGAATTCTTCAGAGCTCACCTTGACATGGATCATGCCCAGCGGCTTGAACAACACCGCGACATTTTCACGGAACTGACGGTAGGCTTCCGGATCTTCTTCAGCGATCGGCAGCGTGTCCGTGCACTCCATGAACTCCATACGCATGGCCTCATCGGTCAGCGGCGTCAGGCTCAGCAGCAGGTTGCGGGTACGGCTGAGGAACTGTGCTGCATAGCCGGCACCGAACTTCTTGAACCGACCGCAATTGAGCAGGTCTTCAAAGTCCTCAACAAAGCTGGTGATCTTCAGGCCCGACAGACCAAACTGATCCAGGACTGCACGGTTCACCTCGTCGGTGTAATGCTTGTCCAGGTAGTTCATCACGTTTTCAGCGATGTTGCCACGCAGTGTCTTCAGGCGCTTTTGCAGCACCAGTAGATCCGCTTCGCTTTCATTCAGCGCTTTGATGGAATCCAGCGCTTTGATGGTCTCCTTGTCAGCGGGCAGTTGGACAGCTACAAACTTGGATGTCACAGTGATGTGTTCATCCTGCTTTTGCGCAGCACCGGCCGCCTGAAGGGCAGCTTCTTCCAAGCTGGAAACTGCCTCAGTGCCAGACACACTGTGGACACTGTTCAGTTTCAGGTCATCGAGCACGTACTTGCGGACAGCTTCTTCCACATTCTTCAGTGCATCGAGGTCAACCACATCTAGGTCGTTGCTGGGGAACAGGTCATCACCGCTTTCACGGTCAGACACAGAACGAACTTGGTTGGGGCGGGTCATGTTGCGGATTTCGTGGGCGTACTCGACCAGGTCTCCAGTCACGGCTAGGAACTCCTCTCGGACAGAGCCGTCCTTGCCCTTAACAAGGAAGCAGACTTCCTGGTCGGGATCGTAGGTACGGCGGGTGTGTTGTTTGGGTGACCAAGTCCAGGCGAACTTGGAACGGTGGGCCAGCTGCCAGTTCTCGCCGTTGACCCAGAAGTCATCGTACGGACGATCTACATTGAAATCAGGGCCGTCAGACTTCTGAGTTTCAGCAACCGGTTCTTGACGCACGGTTGTCGGGATGTCAGTCCGCGCCACATCGACGCGCCCTTGACTAATACCCGATGCCTCTTGACCGAACCCGGCGCGGCGTGGTTGTTGCTCGTCACGGTTAAACAGGCTAGCACGCGGCTGTTCAGCCTGCGGGACCGCTGGTCGACGAGAAAAGATGCTGTTGCTACCCCGGACATCACGCTGAGGTTCGTTGCGGCTAAACACCGAACCTGCACGCGAGCCCACGACACGGTTATCGCCACGCTCAAAGACGCTACGGCGGTCACCACCAAAGACACCCGAGGAACGACCGGTGCCGGCACTGCGGCCCTGGATACGTGCCAGCAGGGTGTTCCACTTATCCTCGTGACGACGCATGTCGGTGTAGATGTCATCCGGAGCGGAGTCAACAAAATCCGGATCACTCATACCGAAGGCGCCCACATGACTGTCGACGATGTCGACGATCACGTCACGGACGATAGCTTCTTCGTTCGAGCTACGCGAGGTGCGCAGGTCGTTGTCTGCCACGACGGCAATCACATCCACCAGCTGATTCATCTCGCTGTTGTTGTAATTCTGAGCCGACATGTAGCGCGCGTACTCACGACGAAGGCTGTTGGAACTGGCCCGGTTCTCGATGTAATCGATAGTGCGGTCGTAGACGTAGTTGATCAAGTCGCTCATGGTGTACTCCAGATCTGGTAAACTTAGGTGCGTCGGATCAGTGCTTGCGTATGATCCAAGATAGGTTTGAACTCAGGTACCTCTTCGGTCGTATGTCGAGGTCCCAGACGGATACACGGATTGAACCGGTTGTTTCCGATGGGGGTTGACTTCGGCAGTACGCCGAACCCTGTGACAGCAGCGAAGGAGGAGTCCAAGTACATGGTGGGGCCAATCGGCTTGGCATCTTGGCTTTTACCCCGGCCGTGGGTATCGGTCTGCTGAACAATCACACTCGTGATCTTAAAGAACATGTTGTCACTCGGGTTGGACACCGAGGAGACTTCGGGATGTTCGGCAGCGGAACTGATGCCATGGATCAACCATGGGTTGAAATACTTGCGAAGAATATCCTCGTACTCCTTGTTGGTGAGGGTCTTCTTGGAATTGCCGGTGATCTTGAACAGGAACTCGAACACATTGTTGTTGATGTTACGCAGCAGATAGCGCAGCACTTCGAGACGCTTGTTGTACAGGCAGGCCTCCTGGCCTCGCTTGCTGTTCAACATGTTCTGCATCTCTTTCATGATGTGGGCCATCAGGTCGTACAGATCGCTGCAGTCGATGTTCACTTCCTTCAGTGTCTTGATGGTTTCTTGGTCCACATAACCATCGAGCGACTTCAGGTGAATGTCAATTTCACTGACCAGCTTGCCGTAGTTGTTGCTTTCACCCCAGAGAATGAACGCGAGGAATACACGCCACCACCAAGTATCATTCAGATCCTTGACGTCTTCCACGTACTCTGGGAAATGGTCAATCACGTAGAAGAACCCTGCCGCCATCGAACTGGCCAGCTCACTCCATGATCCGCGGTCTATCAGCATGATAAAGTCGGTGGCAATGGCTTCGTAGTTACGACGTGGGTTCACGCCCCGCGGGGCTTTACGCATCGAGCTGACCTTGACCCAATATTCTTCAGGATAGGCTTCCGGGTCGTAATCTTGCTGGCGCATGACCACCGGTCTGGTGCCGGTGTACTTTTCAAACGCCTCGTACAACCCATACTTACAGAACAGGTAATGTGGAAGGGAACTGAAGACATACCCCAGGCGAATCAGATCGCTACGGTTGCGTGCCTTCTTGTTGTGCAGCTGGGAGTACACCACCTGCTCCTTGACCCGCAGACCATCGATCACCACGGTGTAGCTTTCGCGGTTAAACGACATCGGTGCACGCGGGATGCGGATGAACACACTGTTCTCTTCGATCTCGAAAGCAATGTCGCCCATGACGGGTGCCACTGCAAACGGTTTACCTGAAATGTAAAGCATGCCTGCCTGTCCCACATATGGCAGGTACATGTACATTGGGGCAAGTTCTTTGCCCTGATTCCTGAACCGATACTTCACCAAATACACCGAGGTGTGCGCGATGTCGTAGATCCGGTTATTGCCCGAGCGCGCCCGAGTAATGACGTTATACGTTTCCAACGGCGAACAGCGCTCACTCCCGATAAATTCGAACCCATCCGGATACTGGGACTCACCGCAACGGATGCGGCTATCAATGTAGGCCTTGGCGTGCGGGACGTCCTTACAGGCAATCCCTTTGACCACATCCTCATTGAACACTGGCGCACGTTTGCGGTGAGAGTATTCGAATAATGCGGAGTCCATTGGCTACCCCTTGTTCTGTCAGGCTTTGGCTGATATTTTAGACAATACCCCGTAAAGAGTAATGGCTGCCCCTACGATCGCAACGATCGTCTTAGCCCATTCGACATAATTACGCCGCATCGCGGCTTCCCTGTCTTGCTGAGCTTTGCTGTAAGCCCCTTCATTACGTAAGTTCTGAAGTGTCTTCTCTACCTCGAGCTGTTCGGTCCTGATCTTGGATTCCTCCAGTTTCCGAATCGTCATGTCGCGCTCGATCATCCCCTTCGCCATCTCGGTGATCGGGCCACCGTTGATAGCGTCTTCCACGGTCCGGTGTAGTCCGAACTTCTTATCTGCCTCTTCGAAGGTGTACGAACGGTTGATCACTTCACTGACCACCCGCCCTTCATCCACCGGCTTACGGCAGACCACATGAATCCCAGTCGGGTAGGACAGGTCCCGCTCCACCGGAATCATGAATACATCGCCACCCACATTGATGTAGCGCGTCCCGCGCTGCACCTGATGGGCATTGTCCACAGCTTTAAGCATGAAACCAAAAGTCGCCTCACCCATGCCAGGCGCTATGTCCTGCAGGGTCCGTTCATCGCGCTTGATCTTGTCAAACGGATGGCGGGCTCCACGGTCTGCGACCCACTCTACCAGAAGATCGACATCCGGCATATAGCAACGCCCGGAGGCGTCTGTCATGTCGCGCCAATAGATGACATACTCTACACTGGCACTCACGAACTGCTGAGTGTTTGCATGCAGTGCACCGTCGTAGGCCCTGATCCAATACTGGGTCTCACGGTCATCCAGGTTAGGACGGGTCCGTAACGTATCAAGAGCCCGTTCCATGGATGCCTTGCTCATGGTGTGCGTGACACAGACGATGAATTCATCGCCACTGCCATTACCGATCGGCGGAACCACAATAGCGGTACCGTCTCGACTGGTCACAACAACGTCACGCTCCATGTAGTTGTAATAGTTGGTGGTGACATACGGAGCACCCCTCACTCCTCGCTCATGGTCCGCACTGGCTCTTCTTATCCGCGTAGCGTTTCGCTGCTGATAAGGAAGATCTTCACGTTCGAGGTGAGCGGGATTCTGAGTGCTATGTGGGTACCTATTAAAGCGATTATCGATGCGAGTGACGTCGTCCATAGATGAACACCATTATTTAAAAAATTACTACGGAATCGTGTGATTTTATTTCTTTTGATACTGATGACTGACTGCGTGCCATCAGTCTAATGGCAATCGCTTATTTCCTTGATCACATCGATAATGTATCGCTCTATTTCGCTTCAATGGATTCTGGACATGCGGCATAAAAAGCGGACCGAAGCCCGCTTTTTATTTGCGTCACTAGGACACCCAGTCAACCCTTACGGATTAACCTCCAGTTCCAGCGCCGGTATCAGAACCGGTACCAGTGCTGCCAGTGCTACCTTCGACGGGGTCGGTGGCGTCGGCGCTACCGGGAAAGTTCTGGACGGGATACGCCCAGCCCTCCGACAGTACTTCGTCCAGGCCGATCACGTTGATCTTGCCGAAGATCGGGAGGTGGTTGACGTGACGGTTACGCGGCTGAACCATCGCTTCACGGATCTGGGTTTCATCACGGCTCACGTTAACGTGGCTGATCAGTTCCGGAATCCAGAAGTGAGTACCGCAGTTCAGCGGATCGAGGCCTTCGGTTTCACGCTTGAAGGTCCAGTAGATGGTGCGGCGAATGCGCTCGTCGACCGAGGTCACTTTCTCGAAGCTGATGTCGTCACCCAGGGTACGGGCATCGCCGTCCTTCAGGATGTACGAAGCAGTCTTCGGATCGGAACCGATGATCACGTGCACCTTCTCACCAACGTAGCCGGTGTAGGCGTCCAGAGCGGTCTTGTAGTTGGACTCCAGGATAGCATCCTGAATGTCGCTACGCAGGACGTTGCCCAGAGCAGCCTGGACGTCCTGTACGCGCTCGAAGCTGCGGCGGCTGATTACCAGCTCACGCAGGTCGAGGTTGCGCTCACGGAACCACGGACGGACCAGGAAGCGTGCGATACCTTCGACTTCCGGCAGGAGGTCGTCAGCGTCGATGCTGCCGCTCAGGAACTTCCAACGGCTCAGGCCGTCAACGAAGCGCTGCAGAGTGGTCACAGCCATGTTGTCGTTACGCAGACGCGCAGCAGTCACCAGCAGATCGATGTCAGCCATGCCACGGGCTTCAGCCAGCGGGGACGGAATCGACAGCGGGCTACCCAGCATCACCGGATAACGCTCGGTGTACTCGGAGCTGTTCAGCTGCAGGCCGCGCAGACGGCGGTTGGCGTTGGACAGGCGAGCAGCCGGTTCCCAGCCGATCACAGCGAGGTCAGCCAGGCCATCAGCGATGGTCTTGCCTACGCCAGCGTTGGTCAGGGACAGGACTTCACCAGCAGCGTTAACCACACGGTCAACAGCGATGGTAGCCGGGTTGACAACAGCGTTGCCCTTCTCGACGTCCACGTTACCAGTCACGACCAGAGCCAGAGTCACGGTGTAACCACCTTCGACGATCTGCTTCAGGATCGGGTTGGTTACCGGCTCGCCATTGTAGTTCAGGGACTTGGCATTGATCTGGATGGAGCTCGAACGGAAGTTCAGTTCCAGTTCGCGGGCCAGACCCTGGTTGCCCTTGATGAACGCAGCACGCGGCAGGTTCTCGACATCGAAGCCCAGAACGTCGCTGTCACCCTTACGGATGTACAGAGTCTTCAGACCGACGTTGCGGTCCAGAGAATCGGTCTGGTTGGCTTGACCGGCGATCTTGACCAGAGTGTTCTGGGCCAGGCCGACCAGGTTGACGCGATTGCCGACTTTCAGAGCGCTGGTGGTGACCTTACGGTTGCCCAGTTCAACGCTGCGCGGAGCGATGACGTTTTCGGCGACGAACAGATCCTTGTTACCGTCATGGATTTCCGGTACCAGAGTGGTCGACTGGTCGGCCAGGATCTTGTAGTTCAGAGCAGCTTCGAGCAGACGGCGCTGTTTGAAGTCGGCGTGGTCGCCACGGGTGTTGTGCAGGAAGTGGTTCAGCACGAGGTGCGAACGGATGGTGACGTCAGCGCCGCCCTGTTCCGGGGTCAGAACCACGGTACGGTAGAAGCCTTCAGCGAATTCGCCCTGCTTGGCCGCTTTCTGGTTGTAGACCATGGACAGACCGATGAAGTCGGTCAGGTTGCTGTTGTCGAAGGCTTCCAGGGAAGCGACAGCTTTTTCCATGAAGTCGAAGTCGCCGAGGGACTCGACGGAAACGACGGTGCCAGCGCCACGAGGAGCGGAAGCGTCCGAAGCGCTGAGAGCGGTACGGGCGTATTCAGCCGGGGAGGCCGAAGCCATGGCGATAACAGCAACGGCGTCTTTCTGAGCCTTGGTCAGGGTTTCGCCGCCGAAGGATTCCAGGGAGACCGACAGGTCGCTGACCACGGATTCCATGGACAGTTCCAGGTTTTCACGGTCCAGCGAGGACAGCGATTCCATGGATGCTACACCGATGTTACCAACGATGGCACCCTGGCTGAAACGGGATTGCAGATCTTGAGCCTGACTGGCCAGGGTTTCCTGGGCGGTCGGCGCCTTCTTACCTACTACACTCATTTTTTGTTTCTCCGCGAAGATTGCAGCGCGCGCTGCGTGACTGCGAGCATACCGGGTTTTCATCTCCGTCCCCCGATACTTACGCAAGTTTTGCATACCATTGCAGAAAGATGTCCGCAATAGTCCTCAATAAAATACCGGCTTTTAGTTACAGTTGGTTCACGGCGTGCTGAAACGTGATAGTTTTAGCCAACTCGTGTACACCTACCATGTCATAGAGTACGGCGCTGATTTTAAGCGAAAGGTCAGCACGGGCAGTTTTCAAATCCTGCTCAGACTTATCCGACGCCTGTGTACATAGAAAGAGTCCCAGAGTGTTCTGGTCGATCATTTCTACATGGGCATGTAGCTCACCCTGCCTGTTGGTAGTCGCACCGAAGACAGTAGTCTCGAACGGCACGTTGGCGCAAAATGCACGTTCTTCGAGGTTCAGGCTTTCACCTACACCGTCGAAATCGAAGGTGCATTTGCCCTCACCCAACAGGATGTTCAGGATTTCTTCACGATGGGATTGCACCAAGCGGTAAATCAAAAGATCTCTGCTTGATACTATGCCAGACAACTTTTCCCAATCAGTGAGATCGGCATTCGACAGTCCCAGCTCCTTCATGATGAGGTTGAGCCAGACAGGGACTACGACCAGTTTGATTTTGCTCATTAGACATTCATCCTCTTTAGAGCGGTGGTTAAGGCTTATCCATGGACATTAAGCTATTCCTTGTTAAATCCGTTTCGCTTCTGTACCTTGAAAGTCAGGTAGAGGGGTATAAATCCGGTAACGTCTCGTTAATTCGCGATCTATTGACCAACCTCCAGCTTCCAGATGACATCAGCGAAATCGGCGAAGGGCGGAACGTCCTTGCCAATCTCCGCACCACAGTCCTGTGGATGCTTAATAACGGTGATTCACAAAGATATGAACCGGATTCGCTTCTTCAGCGGCTTCGGATGAACACCCAGCATGACGATGTCACCTATAAAGCCCTTGAAAAGTCTATCCGTAAGTACCCGGATGAGTCCGTCGTCCGCAAACATATCAATGACATTTCGCAGGAACTGCGCCGCTACAAAAACCGCGAGAAGCTGCACGAGATCATCAAGAAGGCGTCCTACACTCTGAGCTTCAAAGAAGCCGAAGTCGAGGATTGGGACGGCTTTATTCTCAACACCGCCCAAGACCTCTTGTCGGTGGACATGGAAACTGAAGACCGGGTCGACCCTGCCTTCATTACCAGCGTCAACTTCCAGGACAAGAGTTCGGTCACCGCGGCGTTCGAGGACATGAATAAGTCCTTGGGCACCGAAGGTATCATCCGCTGGCCAATCAAGGCCCTGAACCGTCTCATGGGCGTCCAGGCAGGGGGTAGACGCGGTGAGTTCGGTCTGATCAATGCCCTGCCTGGTAACAATAAGTCAGGCACTATGCTTGACCTGTTTATCGGCACCTGCATTTTCAACGATCCTTTCCTGTTCGATCCTGAGAAGAAACCTTTGGCTCTGTTCTATAGCACCGAAGATGACATCCCAGTGATCATCCAGAAGATCTACGTGATCCTGCGGCAGCGGGAAGTCGGTCACGCAGTCTCTGTCAAAGGTATGGACCCGCAAGCTGCTGCTGAGTACGTCATCGAGAAACTGCAAGCCCGTGGCTGGAACGTGGAGCTGCACCGTATCCGGGGTTCATCATTCTCCTATGCCAAGTACATCAAGCACCTGGAGCAGTACAAGGCTAAAGGGTATGAGGTAGCAGTATCTTTCGTCGACTACCTGGCAATGTACAGCAAAGACGGCTGTGCACAAGGCTCGACTGGTGACGACCTGCAAGACCTGTTCAAGCGTGTGCGTGAGTACACATCTGCTGAAAAGATCCTTCAGGTCACAGCACACCAGCTCTCGACCCAAGCCAAGGAAGAGAAGCGCATGAACCCCACCAAGTTCATTCGCGACATGCCGGGCGGCGGTTACTACCAGGGCTGTAAGAAGCTCGATACCGAGGTGGATTGGGAGTTCTACGTCAACAAGCAAGTGGTCAACAACGGCACGTACTTGGAATACATCTGGGGTAAACACCGCGGTGTGGTGGAGCCGACTCCAGAGGCGCACAAGTACTTCGTCATGCGGTATCTGGATAACCACATGTACGGCATCCCGTACGACCTGGATCTGGATGAAGACCTCAGTTACAAAGTCGTGGGTGGACGTCCTAACTCCGAAGGCGGCGGAGCTACGTGGGACGACATTGAAAACATCGCAACATAAGAGCCAACATAAGAGAGCAGCCCTCGGGCTGCTCTCTATGCCGTTTGTCATGGAGCGTTCTGTGCAGCGACCAAGGCTTCGATCAGAAGTGTTTGTTCATCAATGGTGCGTTGTAGTTCGGCAACCTTATCGCTCAGGCGAATGATGATGGCGGTGTCGGTTTCTGTGTGGGTCACAGCCGCACGCCGCGCCGCTGTCAACTGGGTGTGTTGCTGCTCGCTAACATGGTCACTGACCGGTGCACGCGTCACGTAGAACACCGGGTCGACACCGATCTTGGCTTTGACCGATTCGGTGATAGCCTGAACGATATCATCGGTACTGCGGTTCTCAGGCCACATCCCTAACGAGACTGCCAGCACTAAGTGGCTGTAAGGAATGCTGCCCATGCTTGGATAGCGTTCGATGTAGGTGTCAGGTACATAGATCAATGATCCATCTTTATCACGCAGACAGATGACCAGGGCATTCAGTGAGAGGTCATCCTTGTAGGCGGTCTCGGTCAGCCCGACTGGAGCATAGATCAGCTTCAGCGGCTCTTGCCCACGGGCGATGAGTTCGTTGAATTGACGAATGGCGATGACGGTATAACTTTTGTCCGTATCTGCAACGAAAGGCGCACGGAACAGGAAGGCACCAGAAATACCCATCGGGGGAGTCATGCGGATCATGAGGTGACCTCAGGCAAAGAAAAAGAAAAGAAATAGGGAGAGGGGCCGAAGCCCCTCTCTGTTGTTAAAGACTAGGGCATAGCATATCCAGTCCCTAGAACCGCACCAGGTCAAACCCGATGATCTCAGAGGCCTTGGAGCTGATATGTGTCCTGATCCCAAGGACCATCCGATCGGCCTGATCCCGCTCGATCAGTTGCTTGATCAACTTGCTCTTGGGGCCATGAGGTTGAATGACACCCCGCAGTTGGCCAGTGGACTCATCATAATGAACACTGACAATCTTTGCACAGACGTTCTTCTCGTTCACCGAGGTGTGACGGTCGGCGCGCTGCTGGATCGTCTGGTGACCAAAGAGTGATGGCGTACCGAACTCAACCAGTAGGCCACCCGCAACTGCTGACCGATGAAGTTTCTCGACAACCTCAGGAGACAGGTCTAGGGCAAATTCCCCCAGACGTACAGACGCTTCTTTCATGAGTCTCTCCTCAGTACATGCTAGCACGCAGACCAATGGGTTTATCGTTACCGTCGTAGCAGATGGGGTATTCGCACATCCCACCTTCATTCTCGACACGGGTCTCATCGACCAATGGCAGGTATTTGGGCAGGTCAGCTATCTTTACCGCCCGACCATTGATTGAGCAGTCGTCATCTGCCCTGGGGTTGCACCAGGCTTCATTGATTTCATCCATCGGGACTTTCTGTGCAAGGTCAGGCACCTGACTGTCAGAGAGATAACCATCCAAACCGCCAATGTAGAGATGATCCATCCGGTTCTTGATCAGAGCTTCACTGGCACCATAAGTCCGGTAGTATTCGAGAATGTAATTGGCAGCATCCACGTAAGCCACCTGACCCCGTCCAGCATTGGGACCCTGGTCCAGTCGATAAGCCATGGGCTGACCTTCGGTGGATTGATCCAGGTAATACCAGATATTGATGACACCCTGATTACCGACCGGATAAGCCCCTACAAGGTAGCCTTGGTTGACCCCTGTACCTACGCATTGCCCACGGGCCGAACACGTGAAGAGGATCTGATTGAAGGTGTTGTAGTGCCGTCCTGTACTTTCATCGAACAGCTCCACGGTCGATTCACCGATCCAGGCGCAGGAAATAAACCCTTCCCCTTGTTTGTGGTAACTGGCCGTCTTGACAGAGCAGGGGTAGTAAAGCGGCAGGTTGCTCATGTTGCTTTGGGTGGGTGGGTTGAAGGCATGAGCCGGCAGGACAATCAGAGAGACTAGCAGCGATACAGTGAGCCAGAAGGCGCGTTGAATAGTCATGGTTGTGTACCTCAGAAATGTTGAGTTAAAACCCGAATAGGCGCTTGATACGTTGAAAGAAAGTGGGTTTGGGGTGTAGCCATGATCGGGTTCCTTATATTCTCGGAGATACCGGCCCGTCTTCCTGGTTCTGGTACTTACCAGAGCGCGAAGCATACGACGTATTGCATGGCGCCCCTTCGAAAAACAATACTTGACAAGATCCTTCACCCGCATAGAGCATCGCTGGCAATGGAGTGGTGTTGGCAAACTCTAGGGTTACATACCCTTCCCAGCCAGGCTCGAGAGGAGTAGCCAAGCAAGAGATCCCACAGCGCGCGTAGGTCGATTTACCAAGTACGATGCCGACCATGTTATCAGGCATTGAAATGCGCTCGGCGCTACTCGCCAAGACAAACGAGTTCGGCGGAATGATGCACACGTCACCTTCAAAATCGACAAATGACTTATCGGAAAAATTCTTAGGGTCGATGATGCTGTTGTTTACATTGGTGAAGATTTTGAATTTCTTACCGACCCGAAGATCGTAACCGTAGCTAGATAGACCATAGCTGACAATCTTATCCCCTGATTGTGAGATACGGACTTGTTCTGGATTAAATGGATGGATTAACGGAGTGTCTCCGCTACAAAGTGCTTGAATCTGATGGTCGGCCAAAACGGTCATGGTATTCTCCTAAGAAATTAGTTAAACATCGATGGTGTGAAACCGTAATCTAGCAATGCCTTCACCTAGATAAATCGTGAGGGCACTATTGGTCACGTTGGTGATCTGTAGTGTCATCACGCCTTCAAACTCTGGTTCGATGGGGGTGACGTTGCAGATCAGCGCAGATCGTGCATAGGTACTCTTACCCGACACGGTGACCAATACGTCACGCGGGATATTGAAGTACTCGGCCGTCGGAGCCTGGATGTAACTGTGGGCTGGGATCAGCACATACTTGGCACCGTCTTCGTCAACCCGGATGTACGGTGCTGCGAAGTTGGTCTCCTTCATGCGCTTGGGATCTATTTCAGGCTCGAAGACGTTGGTGAAGACCTTGATCTGGTCGGGGTCACTCGTCAGGCTAACGTCGTAACCATAGGACGAAGTGCCGAACGAAATCACTTTACGGACGCCCTCATCCAGCGGTTCGCCATCAATGAAGACGCCCTGATAAGGCATGTTGGTGGCCTTATCGACATACCGCACAGGACGGTCATGAAACTTGTCGATCATTGGCTTCCAATCCAGCCAATCATCATCCGACAGGGGTTTGGCATAAGCCCTATTGATGAAGATTTCACGCTTGTTCTCATCGCACCAGTTGGCGATCAGGGCTTTCTCCTCTTCGTTGTACGGTGGGGAAATCAGGCGCCCTTGGAGACCATCACAGTCATACATCCGGTGCGTAGGGCGGGTGCACTGACGAATGATCCAGTTGTCAGACTTGATAGACATTTTCAGATGTTCCTGTGGTTACGGTTGAGGTAGAAGAGGGCATGGGCCACATTGCGACCGTGGACACCCAGTTCCCGTTTCTGGACGGCCAGGGATTTGCGGTTCAGCAGATTTTCAAGAGGGCCCATGGTCTTGACCAGCGCATCGTATTTAAGCCTGACGGTATCGAACTTCAACTGGAGGTTTGTCACCTCCATCTGCGCGGCTCTCAACTCGCGGTGATTGCGATAGACGGCCGTTGGCATGGTCGCCACTACTGTCTTCACCGAAATCTGTTTCATTTCGTTGAAGAGTTTGGTTGCAGCCCGGTACTTCGTTGGATACCGACGGAAGAAGCGAAACAGTGACGGCATGATTGAGATCCTTTACAATATTGACTTCGATGCACTTTCTGAGTGCAGTGGAAAAATTCAAGCGGGTCGTGGCCACGCCTTGTTTAGTCTTGACCGCAAAGTTCTGGGCCAGTTTAAGTACAGCTTTGCGGACCACTTCGAGCTCGACGTTGTCAAAGCGGCGGATGAAGAAATCGCCTGCATAGAACACCTGAATCATGCCCGATGTCTTGCCTTGCTTATCGCGAGCCACACAGGTGCCCAACGTCTTGAACCCCGGTAATGGATACAGACTCACCACAAGGCGATCGCAGACCTTGTGAACAGTAAAACCTTCCATAACGCCTCCTTGTACAGACATAGTTAAGTCGCAGTCTTTTATTTTAACGACTGTCTACACGGTGGTAATGTAGGGTCATTAAATGGTCGAATGGTAACTTCCCTCGAGTCTATTTAGGGGTTCTATTTTTAAGAACTAGAGGGCGGTCTAATTATGTGCAGGCGACGAAAACTCAACCTTTTCGATAGCCATTTAACCCCATGATCAACCCAGTAAAAGAGAGCCAACACATGACTGCTGTCGCTGCCAAATGTACCGAGAACATGACTACGGATGTCCCGCTTCAGGCTCCCTCTCTGGACATTTGGGAATCGAAATACCGTCTTCGCGACCGTCACGGCGCTCCGGTAGATGCCAACATTGATTCCACCTGGCTCCGCGTGGCCAAAGCCCTGTCCTCCGTCGAGAAAGACCCCGAGCATTGGGAAAAGCGTTTCCTCTGGGCACTGCACAACGGCGCCATCCCAGCAGGCCGCGTAACCTCCAACGCCGGTGCTGGTTTCCACAAGCCTGCGGTATCTCTGATCAACTGCACCGTGTCGCAGACCGTCCGCGACTCGATGCGCAACATCCTCGCCGCTGTCTCCGATGCAGGCATTACCCTGAAAGCCGGTTGCGGTATTGGCTACGCCTTCTCGACCATTCGTCCGAAGGGTGCCTACGTCCACGGTGCCGGTGCTGGCACTAACGGCCCACTGGCCTTCATGGATATCTTCGACAAGATGTGCTTTACCGTAGCATCTGCAGGCGGCCGTCGTGGTGCGCAGATGGGTACGTTCGATGTGTCTCACCCGGATGTCGAATCCTTCATCACTGCCAAGCGTGAAGATGGTCGTCTGCGTCAGTTCAACCTGAGCCTGCTGATCACCGATGAATTCATCGAAGCGGTGAAAGCTGATGCCGAGTGGGATCTGTATTTCCCGGTCACCAACAAACTCGCCATTAACGATCTGCGGACCGAAGACCTGATCTGGCGTGACTGGCCCGTCATCGAAGACGAGTACACCGTCAATGACCAAGGCCTGGTTGCCTGTGAGATCTACAGCCGCGTGCGTGCCAAGCGCCTGTGGGACCTCATCATGAAGTCCACCTACGACTTCGCTGAGCCGGGCTTCATCTTGATTGACGCCGTCAACCGGATGAACAACAACTGGTGGTGTGAAGTCATCCAGGCTACCAACCCTTGCGGTGAGCAGCCACTGCCTCCGGAAGGTGCTTGCCTGTTGGGTTCGATCAACCTGACCAAGTTCGTCATCAATCCCTTTACCCCTGAAGCACGCTTCGACTGGGATCGTTACCGCGAAGTGGTGTCGGTGTTCACCCGTATGCTGGACAACGTCGTCGAGCTGAATGGCCTGCCGCTGGAAAATCAGCGTAAGGAAATCATCCGCAAGCGCCGTCACGGTATGGGTTATCTGGGCCTGGGTTCCACCATGACCATGTTGGGTATGGTCTACGGCGATGAATCCTCCGTGGAGTTCACTGAGAAGGTGACCATGGAACTGGCCGTTCAAGGCTGGCGTGATGCATTGGCACTGGCTAAAGAGAAGGGCCCTGCCCCGATCATGGATGAAGTCTTCGCCCTGACAGCCCGCCACCTGCGCCTGCGTCCTCAGCTGGTTGAAGACGGCTACAAGGTTGGTGATGAAGTTCCAGGTCGTATCCTGCATGCCAAGTACAGCCACTACATGAGCAAGATCGCACAGGTCGAGCCTGAACTGGTAGCTGAACTGGCTGAAGTGGGCGCACGCTTCACACACCACAGCTCTATTGCACCGACCGGTACTATCTCGTTGTCGCTGGGTAACAATGCCTCCAACGGCATCGAGCCGTCGTTCTCCCACAGCTACATGCGCAACGTGATTGTTCCAGGCAAGAAGACCAAGGAACAGGTTGAGGTGGTGTCCTTTGAATTGGCGGCCTACCGTCACTTCATCAACCCAGAAGCCAAAGAAGGTGACCTGCCTGCTTGCTTCGCTACGGCTGACACCATCAGTCCCGAGCAGCACGTGCTGGTTCAAGCTGCTGCGCAGCGCTGGATCGATTCGTCGATCTCCAAGACCGTGAACGTCCCGACGGACTTCCCGTTCGACCGCTTCCAGAATCTGTACATGGATGCATACGAGCAAGGTCTGAAGGGCTGCACTACCTTCCGTTTCAACCCAGAAGCCTTCCAAGGCGTCCTGGTACGTAAGGAAGACCTGGACAACACCGTCTACGTCTTCGAGCTGGAAAATGGTGAGACCATCGAATTGCCCGGTAGTGAGAAAGTCATCTACCAGGGCGAAGAGCACGTAGCGGCCAACCTCTTTGACGGGATCAAGGAAGGAACCTACGGTAAGTGGTGATACCCCAGACCTGGGACCGAGTCCCAGGTCATTCCACACCCCACATCCCATTCACGCGTTATGGAACAAAATAGCATGGCCATCGAAATAACCTCCAAGATCGTTGCGGTACGTCTCAAGAAAGAGCAAACCAACGATCCGATTGCACCTGTCGCCTCAACAGTTGATGAAAACCCGCTGACCCTGCGAATCGAATCGCGCCCCCAAGGGGCTCTGCAGGCCATCTCCGAGAAGATTGTCTACGTCAGCAGTGAAGGCAAGAAGAAAGTCTACGTACTGGTGTCGTTCATGCCAGTCACCGGTATGGTCAACGGTAAAGAAGTCACCATCGAGCGTCCGGTGGAATTCTTCATTCCGAGCGGCCAGCTCTCCAGTGAACACCAGTGGATCACAGCCAGCATGCGCAGCCTTTCCCTAGCTGCTAGGGGTGGGTACATCACACAAGCCCTGCAAGACCTGCGTAAGGTCACCTGGGACAAGGGTGTGGTTCGCTGTGGCATGAACAAGTGGAATAAGCCTCAGTTCCACGACTCTGAAGTCGCGGCTATTGCCTGGTCCATCCAGCAGATCCTCATGCATCGCGGTTTTCTGGATGACGAGGGTAACCAGGTCTCGGTGGAAAAACTGGCCAGCCAGATGAACACCCGTCACCTGAGCGCCCCGGTTACGGTTGACGAGAAGGTCAATGAAGAAGTCGCTGTGACGGACACTGGTCTTAAAGTCAATAGCGTCGGCACATGCCCCACCTGCACCGGTAGCCTGGTCCTGATGGACGGTTGTCCGACGTGTGTGGAAGGATGTGGTTACTCCAAGTGCGGTTAACCGGGTACTTACCATGGAAGATCGTGCGCGGCTCCTAAACCAGATCCAGCGACAAACCAGTACACATAACTGCCCGGCTTGCAGTGGGCCTGCGTACTGTGCTATCGAAGATGGTAAATCAGGTAACCTGTGCTGGTGCATGGACGTCAAAGCGGTCAACATCGCTGAAACCGACCAGTGCATGTGCAAGAACTGCCTGAAGGCTGAGACAACCCTGTTCAGCCCTACGTAGGTAATCCGAACCAACATACGTGGCCAGACGGTACCCCGTCTGGCCACTATGTCCGCAATCCTATGTACAGTCATTTAAACTGTGCTTCATCTCTTGAAGAGGAAAATATACATGACCAGCACGTTTGTCGACAAGTCTGGGCGTGGCGTCCTGCTGGCTGCCCTAAATAAGGCAGCGGCTACTAAGGGTTATTCTTTTGCTCCGACTGATCTGAATTTCGGTCCAGTGGAAGCATCGAGCAACCCGGTACGCCAGAACCAAGTCATCTACACCGCAGCCGCTGACAGTCAGTACGAAGGCAGCCAGGTTGCTTACTACAACCGCCTTGACCTGACGCAGCTGTTCGTCAATGCAGGCATTGTTAATGTCGAGCTCACCCAGGGCGCCGTCACCACCGGTGATGTTGTGGCTGCTCTGAATGCCCGTTTCGGTCTCGGCTTCAGTGCCGAAGACATCGATTTCAATGTTGCAGTCGATCCGGCTGCCACCTCTGTGATTCTGCAGGCCCTGGAAGGCTCCTACGGCTTCCAAGGTCAGCTGGAAATCCAGTTGGTGGAGGGTAGCGTCCCTTTAGCTGAAGTCGTCGTGGACCCGGTTCTCGACGGCCCTGAATACCCCGCTCCTGTTCCAGCGTATATTATCGATCCGGTGATCGTGACTGGTGAACTGACCCTCAAAGGTCAGAAGGCTGATGGCACCATGCTCAATGGCACTGGCAACCCATCGACCGAATTCACTGTCGCCACTAACGGTGAACTGGAACTGGCTGTCGGTGCCCGTATCTGGAAGTCGGCTGTCCTGCCGGTACCGGAGGCTGGCCATTACAACATCGAGATCGCTGAAAACAGCGATTGGAACTGGCCGTTCTCGGTGGCCCTGCTCAGCGAGAGCCGTCCGGTCACCGACCTGTACGATGTCGTCCTGTCGATCACGTCGCTTGAGACGGGTGTCGCCCTCCCATTCCAACTGGTTCGTGATGCTGAAGGCGTAATGCACTTCATCAACGAACAGCACGGGTTGGACATTTCCGACAGCGTAGTGACTGCCTCCGGTGATGTTGTGCAGAACATTCAGCGGGCTACCTTCTACAAGGCCCAGCTGGGTGAGATGACCACTAACACCCTGGGATCACCGATCGGTGACTTCCTGATCAGTCTGAATGCCGTTCGGCGTGAAGGCCTGGTACAGCCGCTGCAGGTCGAGATCAGCGTTAGCGTATCCGTGCCTGGTTCTGAGCCGGTATAATTTGCCGAAGTGAGGAAGCGTCATGGCCGATAACGTCCCGCAGGTGGTAACGATCGCCCAACTTCCTCCTCTCGAACCTGATCTGCTCTCAGGTGATGACAGCATTGAGATAACCATCAGCACCCGTGCTGATGGTGGTGCCGGGATGCCCAAACGGACTTACCGCACCACTCTCAATGCTGTCTTGTCGATCTACGCCAAGCGCAGGGATAACCCTAACCAGGTTACCGCTGAGCAAGTCGGCAGCTACACCATCGAACAGATCAAGGCTCTCCTTGAGGAGAAGCTGGGCGTAACAGATATTGCCGTCAATTCTATGAGACTTGACGGTAGAACTCGGCAAGAGATTGTCGAGGAAGCAAGACAAGGCACGGCTTCGAACTCGGAAAACCTGGCGGGGCGTCCGGCAACTGACTACCTTCTGGTCGATGAGTTTGAACATGCGTTGGTGGAAGTAACGAAAAGCATCGATGAGCTCACTGATCTCATCACCATTTAAGACTTACCGTAAAGGTGAAATATGTCACTCGATCCTACCAAGTTGGCTCTACTGCTGGCTTCTCTTTCCAACTTCAGCACCACCATCAAGGGTCGTCTTGATGCCAAGCTGAACGCCATCGACACTGCGGTCAACTCCGCGAAGCTCGAAGGCAAAACCCTGGCTGAGATCCAGTCGCTGATCGGCGACGACATCAATGCCGCTCTGGCCATCCTGGAAGCTGACTTCGCTGCGTTCGTCGCCCGTCGCGACAACCCGCATCAGGTTACCGCCGAACAGGTCGGTCTGGGTCTGGTCGCCAACTACGCACCGGCTACTCTGGTAGAAGCCGCTGCTGGTCTGGCTTCCGACAAGTACATGACTCCGGCTGCCTCCAAGGCACTGCTGGACGCGTTCTGGGCCGACGTAGCAGGTACTGCTCCCGAAACCCTGAACACCATCAACGAACTGGCAGCCGCGCTGCAGAACAACCCTGACGTCATCGCTGCTCTGCAGACCCTGATCGACGCCAACGCCGCTGCGATCGCCGCCGTCTCCACTCGTGTGGATGCGCTGGACGTTCACGCTGGCAAGACCTACGTCGAAGTCGGTGCCAACGTCGACACCAACACCCTCACCGTCGGTGAAGGCGTTGGTGCTCAGCAGGTCACTCTGGCCACCGTTCTGGCCGGCCTGAAGAGCGACATCGCTGCTGGTCAAGCTGCTCAGGTAGCCGAAGCCACTGCTCGTACCGATGCAGATGCTGCCCTGCAGACTGCCCTGGACGCCGAAGTCGTCGCTCGTGGCGACGCCGACACTGCCCTGGACACCAAGTTCACTGCCCTGACCGACGGTCTGGAACTGAACAAGGTCGACAAAGGCGGCAACATCGGCTCCAACACCCTGACCCAGGGTGTAGGCGAACTGGCTGCCGAGGTTACCCTCGACACGCTGGTTGCTCAACTGCAAGCTGCCAACGCTGGCGACGCAGCTGCCATCCAGGCCCTGCAGGATTCCTTCAACGCATTCGTAGCCGCCAAGGCCACCAGCGCTGAAGTGATTGCCGGTATCGATGACGCCAAGTACGTCACCTCCCTGGGCGCCAAAGCAGCCATCGACGCTGCCGTAGCTGCTCTGGTTGGCGCCGCTCCTGAAACCCTGAACACCATCAACGAGCTGGCCACTGCTCTGCAGAACAACCCGGATGTGATCACTGCTCTGCAGGGTCTGGTTGCTCAGAACGCTCAGGCCATCGTTGACCTGAGTGCTGTGGTTGACACCAAGCTGAACATCCTCGACAAGGCCACTTCGGCTGACGTCCAGGCTGGTATCGATGATGTCAAGTACGTGACCTCGGCTGCACTGAAGCCTAGCTTCGATGCACAGGCTCAGGCCATTGCTGGCAACACCGCGTCCATCGACGACCTGATGGCTCAGATGGCTGCAGCGTTCGACACTGCTGCTGCTGACCTGACTCCGGCTCCGGTTGTCTAAGTAATACCCGCGACATAGACGGAGGGGCAGTGCCCCTCCGTCTTTATGTGCTTTACTGGAAATCTTCAATCGGTACGCCACGCACCTGACCCTCATCCGTTACCCGGATGATGCCTTCGTCTGTAATGCGTCGTACGGCTTCAGACCAGAAGATGTGGATGGTCTTACGGCCGATGTAGATGTAGGATGTGTCTTTGGCAAAGATCTCGATCTCAAGGAACTGCGCCAGCGAATCGAAGGGGTGATCGATATCCACATCGAATTCACCATCGACCAGGTTGAACTTACCGTCCAAGTAACGGATCAGGGCTTCCTTACCGTCAATCAGGGGTGCCTTGGCAGCGTCAATTTCAAAGACCGGGTAGTGAGTCTCGATGTCAGCACGGGCATAGTAAAGATCGACATCGCCTTTGACGGGGCCGTTAACCTTACCACTGACCTTAATGACAGTGTTGTCACCGTGTTCATCCGGTTCAATGGCACGTGGTACCCCCACATCCAGATCACGAGAACTCAAGCGGATGCGGTTGGTTCTGAAGATCAGGGCAAAGAGGTTCTCGAGCGCCGTTTTATCTGGGTCGAAGTGAAAGTCTTTCGTTTTACAAACCATGACGACCTCTGATAGGCGTTAAAGGAGTGGGTTCATAGTATTTCACCCTTGTAATTCAGGTGGTACCCGTTGTCATCGGCTATCTGTCTCATGTATCGGATAAAGAGATGCCGGTGACAGAACTTACCTGCAGTGCAGTAACAAGCCACAGCTAATGGACCCGTTCGCTCAAGGAAGCCCTGGAAGTCCTCAGGAGCCTCTCTAAAGCGCTCTGTAAGCTTCTTTAGGTAGATCTCGGTATATTGGTCGTCTGTAACTTCACCGCGCTTGTATGCGTACAGGACGTCCTTGTAGGGAGCGAAGGGTTCAAAGCCTGATTTGACTGTGATGTCGAATAACTCAATGCCTCTGTCGCGGGCTTTCCGCCACTGTGGTATCGCGATCGTATAAACGTCCATGCTCGTCTCCGAAGATTGTCATACCCTACCCTGGGTTATTTTGAAATCACAGCAAAACAAAAAAAGAAATAAAGTACTTCCCCCAGTGATCAGCCCAATCGTTCGAAAGGACGGATCACTGGAGGCTGCACTTTATGTCTGAATCGGAGAAGGAGCGGACCCCAATCCAGACACCACAGGCAGGGAGAAAGCCGGAAAACCCCCCGACTGTGTTTCTTTGCAGCGGTGTGGAGCAACGACGCTCTACACACCATCGTTTACCACCTTCCCTTGGCCTGGAAGGCGGAACCACAATCACCTGAGCTATCACGACAAGTTCACTCAGGGCAACGAACAGGGACGTGAGGTGGGATTATCCCACCTCACGAAGGTGCACCACGACTAAGGGGGTAGTCAGGTACTGGGCTAGGGAAAAAGTACCCCAGCAGGCTCTACGCAGTGAAGCGCATCAGGTTGACCATGCTTTAAATGCATAGTCTGACATACTATACCGTAAAACAGTACAAGTATTTCAGTTACACCCCAAGGAGGATACCGAGTGAGAGAAGATTGGCTTGCCCATCACGCAGCGAGGCACCGATCCACGTCTGATAATGACGTGCCAATACTTCAGCAGCATGCGGGGTCATCAGGTCAGTGGAGAACACGAAATCGACCGCTTGGTCGTTTTCAGCGATAGCCTGACCTTCGGGGGTGAGCATACCGTGATCGCCAAGGAAGCGAAGGATCTGTGTGTGGATACCACGGACTTCGGCGGCTTGTTCGCCGTACGCTTCGGCATCCCAGACCATGGGTTCGACCAGAGATTCGTTGGAATTGGTTTCACCGTCTTCCTCCTCCTCTTCAAGGTCTTCGTCTTCTTCCTGCTCTTCGGATTCAGGCTCCTCTTCCTCTTCGACTTCGGTTTCAATAGCGTCTTCGTCGATCGTGTCGGCGTTGGCTACTTCTTCCTCTTCGTTATCGAAGTCGTCACCTTCCTCTTCTTCCTCAGGGAGCTCTTCCTCCTCTTCGGGAAGCTCCTCTTCTTCGACTTCTTCAGGGAGTTCTTCTTCCTGCTCGTCGTCGAGGTCGGTTTCTTCCTCTTCTTCAGACGCCTCTTCAAGATCGGGGTCTTCTTCAAGAGGTGCTTCTTCCTCTTGTTCCTGATCATCCTCGTTCGGGACGAGTTCCATTTCGTCATCGGTCATGGAAGTGTCGTCCATAACATCGTTCTGCTCGTCGTCAGACTCGGACTCGTCGAGCGTTTCTTCTTGCTCTTCGTCGTCCTTGGGTTCAGCATCCGACTGGATGCTGTTGACAGAGGTGCCTTCCTCGAACTGGATACCGACCGGGTTGTCCTGGCGATGCTTTTCGATCAGATCGCCCAGCTTGTCCGCTTCGTCGCTGCCGACAGCCTGAGCGTCTGCGCGAATGGCTTCAGCCTGCTCAAGCACAGACTCATGGGCCTTGGTCACCAACTGTTCGATGCGATCAACGGCATCGCTCATTTCACCGAGGACTTGCGTCTGTTCCAACGATTCCATCGACACACCGAGCTTGTCAGCATACGAGCCAAAGCAGCGGGTGACGCTTTGAAGCAGAGGTGTGGCGGCCGCTACCGGGAAGGATTCCATCGATAGGACCGAGCGAATGGCACCAATGTAGTTACGATGGATAGCCAGCATCTCCATCGACAGGATCAGTTCTTCCTGCGAGGCGTGAGTGGCGCGTTCGCTGGTATGGAAAGCTACAGGTTCTTCTGCATCGGCCTTGGCTTGCAGAGCGTCTTCGATCTGCTCGACTTCGGTCAGACGAGGGGTCAGGACATCCTGCATGATCAGCTCGACCCGGACCTGTGGTTCTTCAACACCGTCAACGGCTACGAGGTCCTGTTGGTGGTCTGCTTGCTCAAGAACATTCTCGGCCAACACCTGGAAGGCGGTTGCAGAGGCATCTTCCATCGACGGACTGCTGAGCAGGGCACGCCCTACACTCATCAGGCTTTCCAGGCTGGTGCGGTAGTTCTGGGCTTCGTTAAGCATGACGGCTGCAGTCGGTTTGCTTGCGGTGTGGCTCATTCTATGAATCCTCTTCCATTATACTCCTAGTTAAAAGGAATATTTTCAAATGTACGCCAATTTCTCGCGTCTGTTAGGGTTGATCTCCGTGAAGGAGACCGGCTCTCACATTATAGTCAATGGAATACCTGGGCTCAGGTTCTCTAAAGACGTATACAATCACTGGAAAACTAGCAAGTTGAACAACAACATGTTCACTGCTATTTCGCGAAGTGGCGTAAAGTTTCCCAAGTTCTACGCCATCGAAGTTCTGTACATGTTGGATCAACTGATCCAATCCCGTCGGACGTATGTGGGTCGGCGGACGCTACAGCGTGTACGCGATGAGTTGATTGCTGGCACGTGGCTGCGCAACATAGGTCTGGGTGATTTCACCTCCAGGCTTAACATGTCGGCACTGAAGGACTTGACAGTCACATTATTTCCCCATCAAATTAACTTTTTACAGCATTACGACAGAGCTACGTTTGAATACTCGCTCAATGGAATGTTGATGGACGCGGCAGCAGGATCGGGTAAGGCTCAGCCTCTTGACGCTAAAATCAAGGTACCTGGTGGTTGGGCCACTATGGGTGACATGCGCGTGGGGAGTCAGGTGATTGCGCCGGACGGTACGACCGTCAATGTGTCGGGTGTTTATCCTCAAGGTGTAAAAGACATCTATGAAATTGAGTTCGTCGATGGGCGGAAAACCAGGGCGTGTGGTGAGCATCTCTGGGAATGTCACGACGGAAGGCAGAGTAATGTTTCCCGTCAGTGGGATGTCCGATCGACGTTGCGTATGAAAGAGATTTTAGAATCTCGCGGTGGTAATCGACTGTACGTTCCTCTCATCACTCCAGATGAAGGTACAGAGGTACAATACCCACTTGACCCGTATGTGCTGGGTGCGTTATTGGGCGACGGTGGTCTTCGATACCATGTTGCCTTTTGTACTCCAGATGCCGAGGTACTGGAGAATGTCCGTAATGCCTTACCAGACACCGTGGAATTCAAACGTATAACTGAAATCGACTACAGCATTGTGGGTGTTGAGCGCGGCGACAATGTACTGAGACGGATAGTTAGAGAACTTGGATTATTTGGTAAGTATTCTCACGAAAAACATATTCCTAGTGAGTATCTCCAGGGTTCCCGGACACAACGCCTGAGTCTTCTTCAAGGCCTCATGGACACCGATGGAACTTCGGATCAGCAAGGGACCGTCTCATTTTGCTCCAGTAGTAAGCAATTGGCGGAAGGTGTGCAGTATCTGGTTCGCAGTCTGGGTGGTATCGCCAGGATCGCTGTTCGGAAACCGACTTATACTTACAACGGCGAGACGCGAAATGGCCGCCCTGCATATCAAGTCAACATTCGTCACTCCAAACCATCCGAACTGTTCAGGTTAAAACGCAAACAGGAACGTTGTAAAGACGATGGACAGTATGCTGCAACGCTCAAACTACGTGTTAAGTCAATCAAGCTCGTCGGTCAGGAAGAGGCGCAATGTATCAGGGTGGATCATCCGAAACACCTGTACATCACCGATGACTTCATTGTCACCCATAACACGATCTCGCAATACGCCACGGCCCATTGCTTGGGGGCTGACACCTCAGTGCTCGTTGTACCGAAGAACTCTGTGTTTGACGTCTGGGTCAAAACCATCAAGGTACTCTTCAAGCAGACGCCAGAGTACTGGCACAGCCTGAGTGGAGAGGAATTGACTCTGGGCAAGAAGTACTACATCGTCCACTACGATTATCTGGAGAAGTTCGTGGCCTTCGTCGGGGCTAACAAAGGCAGCTTCGGCAAGGTCTACGTAGGGATCGACGAATCGCACAACTTCAACGAGCAGTCCAACCGGACCAACCTGCTGATCCAGCTCTGCCAGACCCTCAAGGCTCGAGATGTGATCCATGCATCGGGTACGCCATTCAAGGCCATGGGTTCTGAAGCCATCACCCTGCTGGCGACGATCTGTAATGACTTCACCCCTGAAGTACAAGGGTCCTTCCGTAAGATCTTTGGCAAGGAGGCTAAGCGGGCGATTGAGATCTTGGCTAATCGAATCGGTATTGTCTCCTTCAAGGTGGTGAAAGCTGACATCGAGACGCCGGGTGTGGATTACCATGAGATCAAGGTACCGATGAACAACTCATCGGAATATACCTTGACCAGTGTCCGCGAAAAGATGAGCAAGTTTATCGATGAGCGTTTGGCCTTCTACCGAAAGGGGATGCCGGAGTATGAAAAACTCTACGCGACGTGCATGGACCTTCACGGGCAGACTGTAAAGGGCGGAATGGCCTCCGCAGCGTTCTCCGAATACCGACGTGGCGTGGCTCAACTTCGCAAGGGGTATGATCCAGTTACCATGAAGGATCTGGTGATGTACTGTAACCGGTACGAGCTGAAGACCATTGTTCCCTCGCTACCTGAACGGTACCGCAAACCGTTCTTGAATGTCCGTGCCATCATCAAGTACGTTGACCTCAAGGTCATGGGTGAGGCGTTATCTCAGGTATTGGGGCGCCTGCGCATCCAGTGTCACTTGGACATGCTACCCAACATGCCCTTGGATGAGATCATCGACAACGCGACCACCAAAACGGTGATCTTCACCAGTTACGTGGAAGTGGTCAAGGAGCTTGAGAGCCTGCTGACGAAGGCGGGGTATAAACCCATGCTGGTGTACGGGGAGACCAACAAGGACTTGCCGAACATCGTCAAGCGGTTTGAGAATGACGACGACATCAACCCTCTGGTGGCAACCTTCAAGTCCCTGTCGACAGCTGTACCGTTGACCATGGCCAACACAGTGGTGTTCACCAATGCCCCGTTCCGTGATTACGAACGGACGCAGACCATTGCCCGTGTTGACCGAATTGGACAGAAACATCGCTGCCATGTATACGAGACGTATCTCGATACCGGTGCAGAGCCGAACATCTCGACGCGCTCTAAGGACATCATGGCGTGGAGTAAATCTCAAGTCGAGGCTATCCTCGGGGTCAGTGCTCCGGATGATCTGGAGACTTCGTTGGAGTCTTTGGTGGAGAACCCTAGTGCGACCTTGCCCGATGCTGAAGGTTTCATGGCACGTTTGCAACAAGAGCTGCCAATCGACGTGGTCGAGGATGATGTGAGTATGGAGGGTCTATTTAGCAATGCCCCATCCGCAAACATCCATAAGACGGAAGCCGTTCTGGCAAAATTGAAGGAGACGTATCTTAATTCGTCTTGGAGGTCAAAGCAGAAGTTCAAGGAAGGCAAGCTTCGGCTTGAAAACAGTCACCTGACCGAGATCGCCAGAGTCAATCAGACCAAGCAGGTCATGGACAAATGGGTGGATGCAGTCAGAACCCGTAGTTCGAGCCTGGCCAGAACAGTCAGTGACTTCTCCAAGGGCTGGAAAGACCCCAGTAAGGTAGAGCGTTGGGCAGACGGAATCGAGACTGACACTCTGCACGGGGCTCGCAGTAAGCAGACAGTCACTGTCATCCGGCTGGCCGACAAAATACCGACGATGAATGGTTACATCATCGGTGGTGTCGGCACTACGACTTATCTGAGCACCGATAAAGAGGTTCTTGACGCTGCTAAGCGGCTCGAAGCTCTGCTGGATCACGATGTCGTTTGGATTGACGAACTGCTCGATAAGGAGTTTTCTCACAAGAGATTTGGAGAGTTCCATCGTGGGGCCGACCACACTACCTTGCTCGATGAAATCTCCAGCAGCGATCTCTCACATGCCGAGGATGCCATAATGGTATACAGGGCGATCAAAAACACCATGAAGAAGGAAGAAGCTGACTTCGTTAACTCACCTGAGGCCAAGTTGTTTAAGGACCATCACAGTGCGATGTACAAAGCGCTGTGGGCACAGCTAACGAAATCCACCAAATAAGTAATTGATGGGAGTCTAGGCTCCCTTAAGGAACTGTTATGAGTAGTATTCTTTCTCGAGCACTTCACCCGACGACTCATCCAGCCGTAGCCAGTATGGAGTGCTTCAAATTGCTGACATCCATGGAGCAGGCAGCTGACGAAGAGCGTCAGGCAGCCGCCACAGTAAAGCTCTTGGAATCCATTTCTGAATTGAGCGACACCGACAAAGCAGATGAGTTGCTCGGTCACGTGTCTGAATTACAAGGGGTTGAACGTGAGCACGTCTCGCTGGAATCGCTAAGTGGTCTGCTGCCAGTTCTTCGAAAGCTGATCACCCCTGAAAAGGAACCCAGCAAAAGCCCGAAGGACTTCAAAGAACTCCAGGCGCTGTTCAACAAGTACTACCTCAATAGTGCCTGGCTCAGCAAGCAGACGCTGGTTGATGGTGAGGTTGATGGTGCCAGTATCGGTGAGACTTTGTCAAGACGTGGCAAGTTCAATGCCGGTACGTTCGCCGCCGACCTTTCCAAGTATGCCGGGGAACTCAAGTCGACCTATTCGAAGTATGTGCGTTCTATTGCACCTTACGCCGAAAAGATCCGGACACTGGATGGTCAGCTTGTCAGTCAGGTCAATGCGCTCAATGCCAAAGATAATGGCTACGACGCTCAGCTTATCAAGCTGGTCAAAGACGCTGTAGCAAAGATGGAGGCACTCGAAGCCCCCGTTGTGCAAATGGACGGTAAGTTCGAGGCGTTCGGCGGCTGGACCACCATCGCCAAAAACGGTACCCTGACCGCTACGCTGACTCACAAAGGCCCGACGCTCAAGACAGTTGCTACACTGACAAAAGAAGACATCGTGTCGGTGTGCAAAACCATTCTTGAGTTGTACGCGACGATTGCCGAACTGGGCAGTCTTGCCCCTGAGTTCTGCGACCTCAGCGACCGAGATCACGGGTTTGTTTCCTCGCTTAAAGGCGAATCCAAGAAGCTCTGGGAACAGTACGTACTGCAAACTTCCACGTTCGAGCAAATGCGTCGTCTGCTCTGGATGACAGGGGTTGCTACGGGTGTGAGTGAAGTGGCCCGTGTCTCGATCAAATGGATTGACCGCTCCATTAGAACTGAATAAAGAAAAAAGAAACAGCTAAGAGAGGGAGCCTAGGCTCCCTCTCTATGTCGTCACCGGTTATTCGAGCGATTCGAGGAGATCCTCAAGGCTCTCGAAATCGGTGTATCGTGAGGCTACATCTACTTCGATGGTGATCTCCTCACCATCACCACTGACGACATAATCGGCAGCGCAGAGGCTGGCGATCAAGCGCTTTCGGGTAATGGTCTTCAGGCGCTCGAGCCCCATGCGGTTCTTCAGTTCGCTATCGGACATGGTCAAGTTGATGGTACCGAAATTACCGACCGCGATGTTAGCCTTGACACGGGCTTCGATGGCTTCGACGATTGTTTTAGCAATGGCTTTATACGGCATGGTGTTGCTCCTTGTATCAGTAAAAGATGCCCGATTCGATCAGGCGGTTTCTAATCTGGCTTATCCAGCGTTCACTGGGTTTCCGCCGACCTTTCACAACCGCTACTTTTTCACGCAGTTCAGAGTCGGCCATTACCAGACTAGCGGGATAATAGCCACAGCCCGATTCGGGCGAGCCGTGACGGACAAGCAGGCCTGTAAGGTCGCCATCTACCTCGTCTGGATCGATGGCGACATAGCTGATCCCAACCTCCCCTTCCAACTTGCGGAAAAGAAGGCCATTGGGTTCATGGTAGATGTTCATACCTGGCTCCCAAAATGGATGTCGAAGAATTCACGCTTCTCTTTCCAGGCGCTCACCGGGATGTTCTTATGGAAACTCTCGGCGACGATCGGATCATTAAAGAGACAGCTCATGGGGGCGTAGAGCCATGTGCCGGAGGAGGTCTCATACCGCACCAGAAACTCATTGGGGATGAACACCCCATGATCCAGGTAGACATACTGCTTGTATATATCGCAGATGACATGGTCGAGGACGGACGTGTACCCGACGCCTTCCACCTTGATAAAGACGTCACCTTGGAGCGGATGGATCTCAGGGCGCCCTTCGGCATTCAGGACAGTCTTGTACGCACCATCAGGGGAATTGACGATAACGTCTACCGCGTAGCTACCCACACCTACCTTAAGTCTATTGGCCTGATGGATCTTAAGTAAGACGCCATACGTGGTGGGCAGGAGGTCACCAAGATCTGAGGTCTCGGTAAAACGCTCCCGGGTGTCCTCGCAGGCCTCGTATTTAAGGATGATCGTGCCGTCCTTGACTTCATAACCGTACTCCGTTTCCACACTCGGGAGTTTGGTGATGTAGAGGTTCTTAAACGGCTCGACCGTATTCATTCGAGCTTCAGTGAGCAGGTCTTGGCTGATAATGAAAGTAATGTTGTTCATGCTGATCTCCTTAGATCGGGAAGGGTAACTTAGCGAGACGGTTTGGTAATCTCGCGGACTGGGTCAAGGATGCGTTGAACTTCAGCGGCTTGTTCCGCAGAAAGAGGGGTCTCGCTTTTGAACTTCTTATACTGCCTGTAACTGCAGTAACCGATAGCGGCAGCGGCAATAGCGATGACAGAAATGGCTTTGACGTTCATGATCAGTTCTCCTTAAGAACTCGGTGATGTATTCACCGCTATCATGTATGTTTGTAATAAATTGGAATCGAGACGGCATAGAGAGGAGCCCACGGGCTCCTCTCTATAGGGTCAATCGAGGGTGTCACGTGCTTTATTGGCAGCATTGACCAGACGTATCTTCTTGTTGCAGCTGGCTGTTTGTTTGACCTGAGCAATGTAGGCACTGCTCATCATGATCAAACGCTCATCTGGGACAGCTTGTAGGTAGCGGTCGGCATCCGGAGGCGAGGTGATCTCACATTCAGATACAGCCAGGTACCGAGGTGTACACCCCGGTAGGGTGACCACGGCCCCAAGCAGTAGCAACAGCCACCACCGACTGCGTTTAGGGCGCTTGGGGGAGTACGGAGTACTGAACATCGCGAATCGGTTAAACAGGTGGTTACTGTGAGCCTTTATTGGGTAGGTATGCATGAGGGGTGCTCCTGTTTATTGGCGATGCAGAATGCCTCCCAAGAGTTCTCAAGAACCTTTACAGCGATCTGCTCATTTGATGGTCGTAGTGCGGTGCCCAGTGAGTCCGTCACTTCAGCCTGATTGATGTCAAGCGTAGGGCATTTGCTCATCCGGTCCCGGTAGACCACAACTTCTTTGACCAGGGGTAACTGCACCGACCTGTCCTGGACGGGTTGACCGTAACGGGCTGCGCAGAGAAGGTCATTCTGAGATTGTTCTATCTGATAGAACTTCTCTTCTAGTTTGTGGTTTTCCTGGAGGTACTGCTGTATCTCGCCACGAAGGGTGTTGATGGTCTCTTCGTGTTCTTCAATGGTCTTTGCATTGCTTGCCAGGGTCTGATTGGCCTCAAGGGTCCAGTTCACCCAGTAGATGAACGTGGAGATGACACCCGCTACCAGAAGACCGACCAATATACCTTTCAAACCAACTGCCGCTATAAGTCTTGTCCACATAATGAAATCTCACCGATAGATAAAGACATACAATGGCACCGTCGACCCGGCATAAGGGGAGAGCCGAAGCTCCCCCGTTTGGTCAGGCGGACAGCGTGGCGATGTACTGGGTCACGATTGCCGAGACCAGTGCCGAGACCGAGATCTTCAGGCGCTTGGCTTCAGCGACCAGTGCAGCCTTGACGTTCACATCGACGTTGCCAGGCAGACGCACGTTACGCGGCGACTTACCGCCGTCGGCGAAAGCTTTCAGGCGTCCGGTCAGGTCCAGAGCCATGACGGTGGCTTTGACCTTCGGTGCAGGCTTCTTGGCCGGAGCTTTGGCAGCAGGCTTTGCAACCGGCTTGCGAGCAGCTTTCGGCGCGGCGGGCTTGGTAGCCACCGGCTTCTTGGCGGGGGCTTTCGGGGCTGCTTTGGTAGCGGCGGGCTTCTTGGCTGGGGCCTTGGTAGCCGGTTTAGCGGCAGTGCCTTTCTCGATAGCGGTGGTCATGTTGGACATTTCCTTCAGTGCATTAAAATGGATTTGTAACACCATCAGACGTTATTAGGTCTGTCATATGATGGCACTTGGCCAGTTGTTTTTAACTTGAATAGATTAACGATCCGATCACCGTCGGCGAATACAACGGTGGCTACATCCTCACTGGCCTTTCGGCCAAGGATGTCGAAGAGCATGTTCGACAGTTCAAACCGTTCAACCGGTGTATCGCGCAGCTGATTAAGGGCGGTGTCACCCACCAGCAGAAAAATGCGCCGCGCAGGTCGGGCTTTAGGTAGATGGTAAACGTGCTTATCCCGACCGGGTTGATAGACGTAACTACCTTGACAAGACATCCGCTCAAACCACTCGTCTATCCAGCGAGGCACTTGCTGACGATAAAACTCGTTATGTAGGTGCTTGCGCCTGTACATGTCAAGGAGCATGTCGTACGTGGCTTGCTTTAATTGACTGAATGCGTACGATGAACCGTAATGGCCCCGCAGGTCCATGTAGACAAAATACGTGGTCTCATTTAGGACGGTGGCTTTTATCGTCCTTCTCAGCGTCTTGATCAGCCTTCGCTTTCGAATCGGATAAAGCAGCAGATGCCACATCTGCACTAGGAATGACATAGGTGTAGGCCCCATCGTTAAAACTGTCGAGGATGTATGGCATGTGCATGTCCAGGAGATGGGACATGCATTTACCCGCTCGGTAGATGAGCGTGATTGTATTGTTCTTGTGTAACACTGCGGTCAGTAAAAGGTGTTCGCGGTAAGGTTCGAGTAATGTGTTGGTGGCCTTAAAGGTATCCTCATCGAAGGCATAGGGTCGAGTGCCTTCACCCACCAGGTGCCAGTGGTCATAGAGGTGATCGTCTTTGAACACAACCGACCAGGTAGAATCGTAGAGGGCCATTCGACCCTTCGTGTATTTACGTTCATCGTCGGGGTTGAGGTCTATGAAATCACCCCTGATCACCTCGCTATCATGTAGGTAATCATCCACCTCACGGGAATCCGGGCACATGCCTTCTCGGAAGACTAGCAGCTTTTTCATTGGGGTGATGTCCGTTTCTGTTCTACAGGATCGGTGAGCTTTTTCTTATTTAACAAGGGAATTCACCATGCATCATCTTTACCATGGTTCTGGTTATCGTCATGCAGAACTAAAGCCCGGTATCCATCATACGGGTGTTAAAGTCGAGTGGGATAAGAGCGAATCCAACGAGTGGCTCTACGCAACGTCTGTGATGGAGGAAGCCATTTCGCAAGGGTTAGCCTCGGTGGTGGAGAAACACTTCGCCATGAGCCGCTTTAAGTCTTCTGGCAGGACTCTGGAATTCATCTTCGAGGATGTCCCTCCAACCCTGAGGGAAATAGAGGCCTTGACTGTCTATCTCTATAAATTGGATTGGCACAAAGACATCTGGGTGGCTGTTAACAACCTGCACAATGGCATGAAAAACGAATATAAGACAAAGGAGATTATTCCAGCCGCCATGATCGACCATTGTAAACAGGTTGATCTTAAGACTTACCTGGGGCGTAAAGAAGTCATCCTCTCCTCTGCCAGATCCGCCATGAACTGGTAAACCAAAGAAAAAAGAAACAGCTAAGAGAGGGAGCGCAAGCTCCCTCTCTATGCCGTCTCACCGACCGTTCAGGAAGTCCTTAGCGGCGCGGGCATCGAGGTGGAATGTCCCAGCGATATCCGCCTCACTCGAGACTGCCTTAGGGAACCGGCTACCCGAGGTGCTAAAGCCCATGAACACAGTACCGCCAACATGTACCACTGCCGATACATGGCCTTTGGTTACGTGAACGATAGCCGGGGCATCAAAGCCTTCGATATGGGCCTTGTGATACCCCTTAGCCAGGGTGGGCTTGGTGCTGCTGGTGAAGTCCTGTGCAGTCAGGTTGACAACTTCCTCTCGACGGATGTTGCGGTAGAAGAAACTCCAGAACGCCGGCGTGGTGTCGACCGCAGGTTCTTCGGATGCTTCAGATACCCGGATGCGAGATACTGCAGCGATGGTTTCACCGTCTGTGCCTGTGACACTGGAGACGGCATCATCCTGAACCACTGCTTTAACTTCTTCTGCAGCGACAGGTTCGGCTACAACAGGTTTGACAATGGACAGGGTGGGTTTGACATTCTCCCGTTCACAGACTGCCATAGCTTCCTTCAGGGAAGTGTTGACAGTGGTAACTGATGGGGACGGTGCTGCAGTGACCCTAGAAGCCTTACGGGCCTTGAGGGTCTTCCAACCAAGTCCTGCAACTGCTGCCAGACCTACAACGATGGCGCTGCCGATTGCGATATTCTTAGTCATGGTGTGTTCTCCTTAAGAACAGGGGGCACGTAGCCCCCTTATTGGGTAGGGTATTCATCGCTATCATGTATCGTTGAAAAAAAGTCGAATCGCATAAAGAGCCTGGGGAACTCCCCAGGCTCTATGTCAGGACTTGGCGCAGGCCATTTTGTAGAACTCATCGTTGATCTCAATGAGTTGGTCGACACTGGTTGCGGTATGCAACGCATCAATGAACATGCCGCACGAAGCCTGGAAGTGGGTCATCAGGTACTTGGCTGATTCAAACTCATCGCCACTGTAGGCTGCTGGCGCAGCATTCTTGATCAGTCTGAGGAAGGTATTGAGGTGTGACGCTGTGATGCGGGCTGCCACCCAGCGCTCCCGGTTATCCAGATGTCCTGGTGCCACCCGATTAGCCGGCGTAATAGAAACTATCATGGAGCATTACCTTAGAAGAAATAAGACACAGGATTACAGTGAAACAAATTGACTAAACATACATGGTGGTGTATTCGTTTTCTTTGACGGATTAAAGCATGTACTCGCGAATGACCGTTATCTGTTCGACCTCTATATAGTGCCCCATCGTAACCGTGGGAGACGCGGCATAAAACGGCGCCCCGCAGGGCGCCGAATTACGGTCACCAATAGTCGCTGAAATCGACGTGAGTGGACGGGACCTTGATGATATTCAAGGCCTCGACCAATGCAGATCGTTCAGTGCGCTCGAGCAAGTTGATCGAGAAGCGTGCCAACTTGAGCGGGGTGATTTCACTTGGTCGCTCGAGGATGTACCAGTTGCTCAACTCAGGAGCCTTGAAGGCACCGGGAAGAACATTGGTGACGTAGCCATGAACCAAGGTGGCTTCACGTTCACTGATCAGACCTATTGACTGAGCGCCGATGTGCTCAAGCTCTTTGACCCGATTCGGCCGCGGAATGTCACTGTGTTGACCTTCCAGCAGTTTATCGAGATGACGGATGTCTTTGTCGGTGAGTCCCCTCTCACCGAACTTTCGAACCAGGATCAGGTTGCGGTTGCGAGGAATATCCCCCTTGACGAAAAACAATTCGCGACCGCGTTGACCTAGGATCACCGGTATTATATATTTACCCTTGGACATGAAAGCTGTTCCTGTTGTGTTTCCAACTACTGACAACACATTGCAGGGCTATTATTTTAAGTGCATCTTGCTCTTTGCAATAGAGTGTCATGGAAATTTTGAGCATATTTCGACATACTCTTGGTTTAGATTACACTATGCCAGCATTGCCCAGTGTCAGGAATGTACCGTCATGGTCCAGATAAAGTGCTTCTGTGTTGTGGATGGATTGCAATAGATTACGAAGGGATGTGGTTAACTGGAGCACACTGGCCATAACCATTCCTATATTTGGTTAATGAGGTCATAGGATAAACTGCATCAAGGTGACCAGTGTGCAGTGGGTACATTAAAACAGGTGGGGGATTCGCTTAAATGTCTGGAAAACAAGGTCGGGATTAGTTGGACAAGTCAGGACATTGACACATTCAAACTCACCGGGTATTTCAGGAACAACGGCCAGGTCCCCTTCGAGTGATTTGTTCAGAATCACTGTCCGATGAATAGTGTCAGCCACTCCCATCCCTTCTGCGATAACTGAAGCCCCTCCGATCAAGCAGACTTCTTCGGCCATGTCCTCCAGACACACATTCAGGGCGTCATCGAGAGAGGCATGGAACATAACCCTATCTGTACGACCCAACGAAAGAAAAGACTTCTTGCGGGTAAGTACATGATGGAACCGGCCAGGTAAAAGACATGGCAGAGATTCGAAGGTCGACATGCCCATGATCATGGGTTTCCCCCGTGTGACTTGGACAAAGTGAGTCAGGTCTTCGGGGTAGTTCCACGGTAGGGGTTTATTCCCACTGTATCCGATGGCACAGTCTTTCGTCTGGGCATATACCAACGTAATTTTCATAGCGAATCCTTTAGAGTCAGCATAGAGGAGGGCGTGTGCCCTCCTCTATGTCGTTACGATGCGTGATGGGCCAGCTTATGTGACAGGCTTTCTACCATCTTTTCCATTTCAGGTTTGGCGTAATAGTTCATAGAGAACTCATGAATCTCACGACCAGCTTCACCACTCGTTACAAGGATCAGCTCAACCCCCACACCACCATTGGCAGCCTTCCACTGTCGAAGGTAAGCGTTTTCACGCGGCACCTCAGCCAGTGTCTCCCAAAGCACCTGCCCTGTCTGCAACGAACAGGTAAGGTGCTCTTTAGGCTGAATCTCAGCGATAGTCGGAAGTGTCTTAAGGTCCACGAACGCCTGATCCTTCAGCACCACCCACGGATACTCCCGAGTAGCCTCAAGGCCCTGGATGTACTCAGTCATGACCTCGGGATTCTTATTGAGGTCATGGCGCTGGGTGCACTTCATCACCAGGTGCTTCTGGTGATAGTGCATTCTCAGGATTCGGTTTCCATGGCCCTTCTTACCAAAGCAGGTAATGGACAAATCAGCCGGAGATTGGATGCGCTGATTCTGCGCACCGACCACCAGATCAAAGATATCCATTAACTGAGCGCCGTCGGAAGCTTGATGGTCTGAACCACGTGATCACTCGGAAGACGAAGTCTGGAGACGATGTAGCTGTCTACCAAGTGGTCGTCATTCAGGATCAGTAGCATGAGGTACTCTTCCTCGATCTCTTCAGGCACAGGCTCCTGAATGACATGGAGGTCCAGATTATCGAACAGGCCGATCCGCGTACCGTCTTGCTTGGAACGGACGAAGTGGGCACGCGAGGTGACCGATCCTTCCGGCATATCGAAGAGGTACTGAGCGATACCGATGGAGGCCGCCAGGGCGTAGCGGTAATGTTCGCTGCGACTACTGGCCAACAACACCATGGCACGGACTGTGTCAGCAGTCATTGACTGTACACCCCAGCCCAGACTACAGTCGAAAGGCGGTAGCTTGGCCACTACCTCCCCAACAGTCAAAGGTGCAGGGAGCTTTACCAGCTCATTGTTCATGTGTTTCTCCTTGAGGTTTAGTCATGTCCGAAACAGGCATGACGACCAATTTCGAATGGAAGTTAATGGCTTTATTCAGGGTCTTGGGGTTGACGAGCATCGCACCAACTTCGGTAAGTCCGAGTTCCTTAGCAGTCTTGGCCTTATCGGGGCCATGTCCGACACCTAGAAACACGATGTCAGTGTTCTTACTGACACTCTTGGTGAGTTTACCGCCACGCGAGATGACCTCATCTTCCATCTCCTTGCGTGACTTTCCGTCAAAAGACGATCCACTGACCACGACTGTCAATCCGGTTAGGTCCTGATGTTCTGCTTTCTTGACCACCTCATCGGTGTAGGTCAGGATCTTATCCAGGGCCAACAGGTCGTATCCGTTGGTAAGGAACGCATTGACTATAGACTGGGCTACGGTTGGACCAACATCATCAACCTCCTGAAGCTCCAATAGAATGGCCTGTCCCAAGGCTTCGAAGTTATGGAACTGACTGGCCAACGCCCGTGCAGTGCTGTCACCTACCTCAGGAATGCCGACCGCGCGCAGTACCTTGTAGAACGGTAGGACTCGGCAGCGGTTTATGTTGGCCAGTATCTTCTCGGCCATGTTGGTGCTGATACCTGCCAGATAAAAGTCCTCTTCCGACAGGTGGAACAGCGAACTGTACGACCCGAGTGATCCAGCTTCAATGAGGGCTTCGACTGCCGCAGGACCAAGGTTCTTAACGTCGATGCCTGCACGGCTGACGAAGTAGCTCATCCGGTTGACCACCTGAGCTGCACAGCTTTCGTCATTGGTACAGAACAACTCACCACCCTCACCGCGGCTCTCTACCGGCGAATCACAGCACGGACAGGTCGTTGGAACCTGAATGATGCCATGTTCATCGGTGCGAAGCGAGGTGATGACCGATTCAATCTTGGGAATGACGTCACCTCGACGTGAAACCACAACCGTATCGCCGATGCGAAGATCCAGGCGCTTGACTTCTTCAAAGTTGTGAAGGGTCACGCTACTGATAGTTACCCCACAGAGCTTCACAGGACGAATCTTGGCGACAGGGGTGAGCACTCCAGTCCGGCCGACTTGTACCTCAACCCGCTCCAGGATCGAAGTGGTCGACTGGGCTTCGAACTTATAGGCCACTGCCCAGCGAGGTGAGGTCGAACGCTGACCCAGCGAGGAACGCACTGTACCGTTAATGGCCTTAAGTACCAGGCCGTCGATGTCGTACTCGAGGTTATGGCGTTCTTCAGCCACTCGATTGACCGTCTCCATGATCTGATCGATTGAGGTACTCAAGCCAGTCCACAGAGCATCAACTTTGTAGAAGGCCTGGAGTACACCATCGTCGACATCAGCCAACGACACCGACCTTGACACGCCATCGCTGTATATCACCGCGTCGTATGCAATAAAACGAATGCCCATGCCCAGCAGGCTTTCACCTTCCTTTCTGCGCATCAGGCCAGCAACCATGTTACGGGCGTTGGCATAGGGTTTCTTGCCTTGAGCTTCACGGCGCTCGCATGCTTTCTTGAATTGAGCGTGGGGAATTATACATTCTCCACGGAATTCAATGTCGCCCGGAATTGGACCGATGTCAGCAGGGATACCCTCAAAGAACACGGCATTGTCGGTGATGTCGTCGCCGACATAACCATCACCGCGGGTAACTGCACAGACAAGTTTGCCATTGGTGTAACGGACATTCAGGCTGGCACCGTCGAGCTTGTATTCCAGAGCGGCGTAAATAGGACTGTCAAGCCCCACACACCAGTCGATCAGCTCTTCTTCGTTGTAGACGTTCATCAGACTGAGCATGGGCGACAGGTGCTTGACCTTATCGAAACTGCCTCCGGGCGGAGCCCCTATTTGATTCAAAGGGGAAAGCGGATCGTCGGTCTCCCCTTCAAGAGCCTTCAATTCCTGTTTAAGGGAATCATAGACTTCGTCAGAGACATCCGATTGACCCTGGTTGTAGTACAGGTCATTGAGGCGCGCCAGTTCAGCACGCAGAGTGGCGATACGGGTGTCCATAAGCAGGCTCCTATGACCTAAGCGATGACTTCAGGTCGTGGGGTGAGAATAGCGTGAGACAGACCAACAATACGGCGACCAGAATTCTGGTCACCCGGGACTTTATCCACGGTCAATGTCATCAGCTTCAGTGATTGAAACACTTCACTGGCCAAACCATCGGGATTACCGTAAAGCAATTGGGCATGCAATACGACAGATTTGTTTTCAATAATCAGACCAAGCGGCTTAAGGTATCCAACCTTGAAGGGCGCTCGGTATCGATAAATATCAACCAGGTCGGGATTGTTGCCTGTAACCGTGCGGTCTGGCCACTTGGAATACACCGGAATTGTATTTTCAAGCAGATGGGTACACTCCTCGGTGGAGAGCCCTTCGCTGTAAGCAATCGGTAGGGTGTGGAGCGAGGTATGATGGTAGACATCGGTCGGCGTTTGAAACAGGTTAAGTACAGCTTGGTTCATGATTCATTTCACCACAGTAAGGAAGGAGGGGCGGGTGGGTTCTTCTTTCCTGACTTCGGCTGTAGGCGCACCATCCGCCACCTCAATGGCTACACCATGTAGCATGTGCATCGCGGTTTCAGACACGAGGATGGTCGTTGGGATGCAGGTATGAATGATCTGCGGCATGGCGGGGTCGTATATGCCAATCACCCCGTGAAGGCTGACGGTATGGACGTATTCAACGCCCTGGTAGCGTGCCTTGAAGATGATGTTGGTGTTTTCCAGCCGGAGGTCACGGATGGCCATGGGACTGATGTTCAAGATAACTACATCGTCGCCCACATGGGTGGTGAATACGTAAGGGGTAAGGTGAGGATTTTGTTCCAGGAACTCAGGCGTAGCAAAAACCTGCATGTGACAGGCGCTGGCGGTCTCCATGATGTAATCGCGGGTGGATTGGATGTAACGGAATGCAATTTCAGCAGTCTGGGGTAGGATCATTTAATAATACCTGGATTGAGACAGAGGTAGTCATATACCTGATTGTCGATCTGTTCTTTAAGGAGCTTCTTCCGATCGCGTTTGGAGGCGCACGGGTACTCATGTACTCGGATGGCATTATCTCGCTCATACAGGCCATTTAGGAGCTTACAGGGGTGTTTGCTGACTGTCAGGAGGCCTAGCTGTTTATCGACCTCCTGACTGACGTGGGTAGACTCACCCATGTAAAAGCGCCCGGTGGCATCGTGTTCAAGGATATAACACCCCTTATTCACGATACCTGAGCGCTTACTGCGTCCTGAGGGCGAATGCAGCCACTTGATGACTGCGTTCGGGGTGTCGGACATATCAACCTTCTTTAGGGATCGGGGCTGTGGTGCGGAAAGATTCAGGCGGTTTTAACGCCACCGCTCCTTACTTGCAAAAGTCGCGGTCGTTGACAACTACGTTCTTAGGGCCGATGGTGAAGACGAAGACACTGGCAGGTTTCAAAAGTTGGATACCTTTCTCACCCTGTCCGATGAAGACACCCCACCAGCTATCGCTATTCAAACCGACGACGTTCATGCTGGTGCCATTGACATCGAGTTCGGTTTCTTCACGGACTTTCGAACTGTCCTTATACTGGATGCCGAAGAGTTCACGCTCCATGTAGGAGTAGTGCCGACGGCCAGTCAAATGGATACCTCGACCTTCATCGACAAACTCGCACGGTCGAGTGTCAGTGACCATGACCCCAGGCATCTTGACCTGTGTATACAGGTACCACGCCGCACCACCGACTACCGCAAAGAAAAGACCACTGATTAGCAGATAGGTGCGAAGCAGGGTCGCACCTATAGATTTAGATCGTGCCTGGATCTTTTCGCGGGCTTGGCGACCCGCATCAGAGGATTTATTTTTCTGACCACTCAGAAAATTGTTCACGAGGTCCTCGGTACGCATGAAGAGTGCATCGTTCGAATTGGTAGCGTTGTCAGCTGATACAGTCATGGATAATGCTCCTATTGGTTGTGTGTACTCCTCGATAATGTACGGCTGTAATGTTTTTGATTACGGGAAAAGAAAAAAAAGAGAGATCATAGAGGCCGGGGACATCCCCGGCCTCTATGATTCAACGTCGGACATATCCCAACTCTTCGAACGGGTCGTCTTTCTCTTCAGGAACTGTGAGGCTTCGGGTGGTCTGAACTTTCTCAGTCGTGGCTGGTTTAGAAGTCTTGACCAGCAGTTTAGTCATCCAGTCGACATTGGAGCCGAGAAATTTATCCTTCCCGTCTACCCGAATGACTCCACGTCGGACGGTAAAATAGGTAGCCAGTTGCTCCAGCTCTGGAACCGAATCGCCCAAGGCGAAATAGGTGGCATGAGGACTGGTACGGTAGGTCTGGATAAGTTCCTCTATCGGGTAGACTTCCTCAATATCAAGTTCTACGGTGATGGCATCCACAGCTGACATCGAGTCAGCCAGGATCAAGTTGATACCAACATTACGCATGGTGTTACCTCCTTGAGGCAATGGTCAAATGATTGGCAGACGGCATAAAAGACCACATCGAGGGAATCGCCCTTCGATGTGGTCTGATGCACAGGCGCCGTTGGAACAGATGCAATGTCTCCCGACAAGGCTCACTGATCCGGGAAGGAACTAGGCTGGATCACCCCCTCACGTGTACTCGAAAGTACCTGTACATATAATGGGATTGAAATTGCCGTGTTCATCACCTCTACAATGTAGGGCTATAATTCTTTTGAATTGGGAAATTACGCGACTGTGGGGTCAAATGGTGTGTGACTGGTTAACTATACGAAACTTTTACTGAGTCTCGTTGGACCGTCCACCAATCCTTCCCCATCAGGTACCTTGACATGTATAATGTATCGATGCTCGCAAAAGATCAGGTCCTGGCCCTGATCAATGATGAAAACCTACTCAACCTCACATTCGACAGTGTTTCCTTCGGTGTGCCGACTGCTGCTCCGGGCGAAACGCCTCAACGCGATACCGAACTGGTAATCGAAGGTATCCCCGGTAAGGGGTACAAGGGTACCGCCACCCTGTTGTACAACCGTATTCCACTTCAGGCGTTCGAAGACGCTGTCCCATCGGCCATCCAGGTCGAAGGTGACATCACCCTTCAAAACATCCTGAATGGTTTCAATGCCTTCTACGGTTCCAACCTGCAACTGGATGACATCCGTAGCGACCTGGCCATGCCGGCGGTGCTGACCAGCACCCCTCAGCAGTGGACCATGATCGCTGCTGCTGGCTCCTATGCCTACCGCGGTCAAGTCGTTCTCAACATCCAGGCCGCTGACGTGGATCTGGCAGTTGCCGTCACCAAGCCTGTATTGGATGGTCTGACCCTGACGATGTAAGCATCTGCTTACCGCTGGGTTAGGTCTTCCTTTCCCAGCGGTTATAGCTTCCTCTTAAGGTGAGTCTATCATGCAGCAATATCAACAACGTCCCGAGCAACAATTGAGAGATCTCCTCAACCAGACCAACACCCCTGAAGTCGAGTTCACCCCCACTAACCTCATTTTGGGTAAACCAAGTGATCTTCTGGGGTTCGGCAATGCCAACACTCAGTTGAATGTTCGAGGTGTGGCTGGCGACCATTACAAGGGGCAGGTCAAAGTTTACTACAACCGCCTTGATCTGGGCGTCCTGTTTGGTGGTAATTACCGGGCTGAGTTCAGTGCCCTAGGACAGTCATCTCTGCACAGACTGTTGCCTGAAATCAGTAAAGCCTTGGGCATCACCCTGACTGAAGACGATCTGGTCAACATTGACCTCAGGCTTCTCGGTACCGGTGAGCAGGTTCTGATTGAACTGGAAGCAAAACCGGGCTCGATTGCCTATAAAGGATACACCGTAGTCCTGTTCAATCGCAGGCAGCTGATGTTGACAGATGTCATCCGGACGCGTGCAGTGGCCAAGCTTACCCATCCAGATCCAGTGTTGGACGGGTACCGGAGCGCTGGGTTGACCACGTGGGGGTTGGACTTTACCCTTATTCGCCCTCAGTTGAGGGTCAGTCCTAACCGGGCACATTACCGTGGAAACTGGACAGACCATGCTGGGCTTCAAGCCAAACTGCAAGAGCTGTACAACATCACCGACTGGCCAGCCATTGACGCGTCGTCGACCTCCACCGATTCGGTCAAGGTCTACGAGACCAAGTCTCTACCAGATGCTAACCGTAACTTCTCGCACGTTGCTGTACAAACTGGCATTCGAAGTAACGGCCTTTCTGGTACCGCGTACTTTCATTACAACATCTAATCGGAGTTTTACTCATGTCTCTTTATAAGGACCCAGTAACAACCCTGCTGGGTGTGATTGCCCAAAACAACGGGATTCAGCTGAGTCCTGAAGATTATGACTTTGAGAATCCGACGGTCAACACCACCGGAACCAATCCAGGGCAGAACACCTACGTCACCGTCACCGCCAACAACAACGTCGCCCCTTATCAGGGTTCGGTACAGATCTTCTATAACCGGTTGAACCTGGCTGACCTTCCAAAACTTGTGACGCTGAGCATTCAGGCGCCCGAGTTCAGTAACTCTCACGATATCCTGCCATACATCAATGAGCGTTTCGGTCTGAACCTCGAGCCGACCGATATCGTGTTGGTAGATGCGGTTGATATGGTGACCTATAAGACCGTCACACTGACGGCTGAGGAAACCAGTCTGGGCTGGATCGGGACAGTGGACGTTTCTGTCAAACAGGGCGACATCCCACTGGAGAACTACCTGGTCAACACGGCCCTACCTGGGTTCCAATACCCGACTCAGTACGCCACCCTGCCCTTTGCGCAGTTCTACAGCTACTGGCGTGATTTTTCCGAGCACACCGCTTATCTGAAAACCCTGGTCGCAGGTCAAGCCATCCCGGTAGAGTTGGCGACGATCCTGACCGACATCACGGGCGACACTTGGGCCCATACCGGTTACAGTCAGTTCAGTCTGGGGGGTGCAATCATCAAGTTTGCAGGTCCTACTGCAGAGAACGGTCTGTTCAACGACAACTACGATTACGGACTGATTGTGGGTCTCGACCACAACGATGCATTCGGAATCAGTGGGGATCTTATCATCCACTTCAGCGATCCGGTCGACCCGTTCGCTCAAGCTTAAGTGAGGTGATCTGATGGACGGACGTCTTAAAGTTCTGCAACTGGTCAATGAGCAGAACGATCTACGCATCCCTGTAAGGCCCGATAACGTCGAGATGGCAACACCCGTGGCCAAGGCCAGCGGTGGAGTGAGAAATACCGGTGTGGTGCTCTCAGGCATCGTAGGGAAGGGATACAAGGGCGAGGTAGAGATCCTCTTTGACCGACATGACCTTTCTGCCTTGTTTAATGGTGACGGAGTCGCGGCGAAAGCCCGGACCAACGGAACCATTAACCGAGACTGGCTGCTAAGTCACCTGAATAACAAGTACGGCTTATACCTCGAGCCAGTCGATATCCAGGAACCAGTGATCCCTGAGTTCAATACCCTTGAAACCACTCAATTGATCGAGATCCAGGTCAAGGACAACTCGTGGAACTGGATGGGTCGGGTGGTGGTTGAGACCACGTACGGTAACCCCCTGCTGGAAACCGTTGTTCTGGTTCGGTTATTGCCTCTGCTTGATCATCCGACCGACCTCATGATTCTAGGATCGAACCGTCGGTATGGGTACATGTCCACGTATAACTTCGACTTTACCGGCTATAAAAACGATCTTCAGATTGACCCGAAAACAGGCCGCTGGGCGAACTTCAGCCGCGTACTTGAAATCGGTGCCAAAGCCGGGATGCCGTCATGGAATAATAACTCCGTGGTGGATCGGGCGACGAGCGAGATCGCTAACGCAAATCCGAAGTTCCAACGTGTGATGATCCAGACGTACGCCACCGGTGGGGTAATGGGACCGCTGTATTTCCATTACGATCTGGACTGGTAAAGTCTCCCAGTTACTTTTTCATGAAAGGGTTAGCGCATGGCTATCTATACCAAAACGGCCAAGCAGATGCTGGTCGATCTGATTAACGAAGGGAATCCCAACCTCCCCTTCCCGATCAATGACACTGATTTCGATTTCACCCTGCCTGAGACGATCATCGATCCAGGCAATGGCCACAACACCAGGATCCGGGTGATCGCCAAACCGAACACCAACTACATTGGCAACATTGTAGTGACTTACCGGCGGTTGAATGTGGGCTTTCTCTTCCGCAACATGACGCTGGAAGTGCAGAAGTGGGTGGCGAATAGCGGTCAGGGGAGCGGCAGCCTGATCCTACTGAGCAACCTGCTGCCGATTTATTCTGAAAAATACGGTATCCCCTTTACAGCAGGTGAGTGGACCGATCAGTGGTTGACAGGTTTCCATGGTATCCGGGGTGATACCTTTACGATCGCCCCGACAGCCAACAACTTGGTTTTCGTCGGATCAGTGACCGGTAGATGGCGGGTGGGCGAACGCACCTTGGAATCGTTGCTGCCGGTGGATGTGGTGGCAGGTCGTCTGTATCCGGGTGGAAATAACCAGGACGATCCGATGCGCAAATACTGGATCACCCCAGACGGCTTTAACACCGATTATTCCAATAAGTCGGCCATACTTAACGGTTGGCTGGGGAATGCCAATCACCCCCTGGGTCAATGGCAAGATAGCGGTGTATCAGCATTACACACACGACTGATCAACGAAGTCTTCCCGATGGTCATTCCCAGAAATGGCCCGCGGATCACCGCTACAAGCTACGTCGGTCGCGCCGCTCTTACCAACGGGACCTCGTTCAATGGTAACGATCCAACAACCGGTTATCTGGTCAAAGAACTGGGAATGACGGGCGCACGCACCAACCGGTACATACTGCCGCATGCCGCAGTACCTGAGGCAAACTCCGAGTTCTTTAACCGGGTACTTGTTCTGACACTGCCAGATGACTGTCCATGGGGCACGGGTGCTCTGTACTTCCACTATAACGTCTAAGGACCCTGTACATGACTATTCATCGTACTGCCAAACAGAGCTTGGTCAATTACATCAACAGTGCCAACAGCGCTGCACTGACTGTAGCTGAACTGGATTTTGGCCTACCCACCCCTATTGCAGGGACGTGGCGTGAAGGTCTGATCGACCGCAATACTGCAATCAGGATCACCGCCAAAGAGGCGTCCTCCTTTCAAGGCAGCAGGATCATCTGTTACGACCGGTTGAGGCTGGATGATTTTAACAAGCTGATCCCCCTGTCCATCAAGAACTACTTGCCGGACACGACCCATGACCTCATCAAGCCCCTGAGGCTTCGTTACGGCATCGCCCTGGACCCCGATGAGTTCATCGATGAACCCCTGCCCGAAATTGGCGATGTGCCAGTGGCGTGCGTACTCCGGGCTCAACCACACGCAATCGGCTGGCTCGGTCAAGTTGAGATCATGGTCCAACAAGGTGATGCTGTTCTAGCCGATCACCTGACCACTACTCAGCTCCCAGGCTTTGACTACCCGGTCGAAGGTGACGGTGCGCAGGGGTCTGCACTGACCTATCTGTACCCGTACGACTTTACCGCGTACAAGGATCTGCTTGACGTCCTGACGGTAGGTCAGTTCATCGACGATACCGATACAGCGCTTCTGGATGCAGTCAAGGCGATTGATACCAACTTGGGCAGGAGTCTGTGGACCCTCGACGGCGCTGCGACCACATGGGCATTGGGAGGTGCTGAGGTGGTGTATAACGGCATCAATAGTCCGCTACTGCCCACCAACTCGTCCTACAAGTACGTGGTCGGGATCAAGATGCGTGACAACGTGACCACTCCGCCCGGTGTCTTCTACCTGCATTACGACGATCCAATCGATCCTAACGCAGTCTGAGCATAAGTCCCTGGCCTAGGCCAGGGACCTGACATGGGCGGAACTCACAATGTCTTATTACTCAAAACCTCAGATAGACCTGTTGTACAACCTGATCAACGAGTCCAACCCTGGGTTGTTGGAACCGAGGGATCTGGTCAATACACGGATCGGATTACCCTTTAACCGAACGCCCGCCGCCGGCGAGATCGCAGACACCTCCCTCGAGTTGTATGCTACCCCAGAGTCGTTTTACATCGGGAAACAGATTGTCCACTATCGTCGAATCGACGTCAGTAGGCTATTTGCCAACATGACGATTAAGATAGACCTTTGGACACCGTTTGGTGGCATCAATCGGACGACTCTGCGCGAACAGATAAACCAACTGTTTGGTCTGACGCTGGTAGATGATGATCTTCCCAATACAACTTGGGGCGAAACCACCTACAATGTCGACATCTTGCCGACATCGTTGACGTACAAGGGCCGGTTCAGGTTCACCTATACCCGTGGTAAGCGAGCACTCGATCAGATCCTTCCAGCCAACGTGGAGACCTTTCAGAGTCGCTTCTGGGACAGTCGCTATGTGGAAGGTAAACCTCTGCTGTCGTTGGTTAACGTCGGGCTTGATTTCAGCACATATGCAGCAGTGGCCGGGAACATATCCAACAACTGGACCATCAACGGGTTCGACTTTAGACTTAACCAGTTGATAGGGTGGTACCGGCAGGTCTCTGGCATCATGCTAGACACCAACAAACCTCATACGGAAGTTGGAGGGATAGGTGGGCTGGTGTTCACTCGGTTCAGTTTACCGAACATCAACGCCCCTGAAGGGAATGCCGGCAGGTTCAACCGCGTGATCCTGATCTCCAGTCGAGACGATAGCTGGTTCGCAGGAAAAATCATTATGCATTACAACGTATAACGGTCGAGGTGACCCATGGCGCTGATACAAGGCTCCAAGGCCGATGTCATCTCGGGACTGAACCGAGAAACATTGGCAACACTGGATCACTCGGGACTTCACATGAGTCCGGTGGTTCCAGTAGACGATCCCTCAGGCAAAGTAGTCAAGGTGCGTATTACCTGTCAGCCTGAATACCAGTATCGGGGGACGGCGGTCATTCAGTATAACCGTCTTCCCTTCGCTGAGTTGGCTGCTAAGTTCCCTGTACTCCCGAACATCAGTCCAGGAGCCATGCTCTATGAGATGCTCGATAACTTCCGCGATGCCACCAGTGTCAATCTGACAGATGAGGCGGTGGAAGATTCGCCTGTCGTGGCGCTCGAGGATGGGACCTTCCAGGTAACACTGACTGCTAAACCTGAATCTCATGGGTGGTATGGGACCGGAGTCTTCACTTTCCGGGATCTGCCACCCCTTTCACTGGCGGTGACTGACACCAGCCTCAGGTGGTAAAAATGACTGAACGTAAATGGATCAACTACTTCTTTGGCACGGACTTCACTCCGGTGGCAGAAGCACTGAAGAGCATCCAGGTTGACACTGTCCTGAAAGATGATACCGCGCTGGGTATGGTGGCGCTTCTTCAGGAAATCGACAAGGGTGAGGGTAAAGACAGTTGGGTGGCAGATGACGTAAGTGTTCAGTGGAACCTGGCTAATGTCCATGTCTGCTACAACGGCGTTAACACACCCGACTTACCCACTAACTCCAAATACAGCCATGTCTTGATGTTGATGTTCCCTGAAGGGTCAATGGCACCGACTGGCAAAGTGTGCCTACAATACAACCTGATGGAGGTGTGAGATGGCTATTTTGAACATGATCGGGTTTGATCAGATGCCATTGATCAATAACATCAGTGCAACGCGCATCAGGCACGAAGGCTTCGATCTACTGGATGGATCGAAGACGGGCGGCATGCAATGGAACACAGTTAAACGAGATGGTCGGGTTCGGTTACAGGCAGCCTTTATTAACCATGGTAGTTCCGGCACGCGAGCCTTCACATTTACCGAAGGTCTACCCCTGTCGACATGGTTTGGCAATCGGACCAAGCTCACAAAAGGTGTGATTGGATGCCGCATTCACATCAATAATGCTGTTGCAAACTTCAGTAATGCACCGATGGTTATTGTCGACTTGAGTACGTGGTCGGCATCGAGCACTGTCATCTCCAAGTTGGCTGCTGGTGAGCATTACGTTGAGTATGTATTCGACATGGTCAGGAGCGTCCTGGAACTGTGGATTAACGGCGAAATGAAGGTAAGTACGCCATGGACTATGACCATGGCGTCAACCTTCGGTATCCGGCAGTATTTCATGTCAGTTCCCAGTGGAAACCCAGGTGTTGTCATGGACTTCTCGGACCTTTACGTCCTCTGGGATACTGAAGATGACACCCCCTGCGACCGGTTGGGTCCGGTGCAGGTCAAGTGGCTTCCGGTGGCCGAAACAACATTCCCAGACGACTGGGGGTACCTGGACGGGCCACTGCTCACCTACCGGGTCGATGGTGTCGACAAGACGTACCAAGGTCTGATTCCCCGTTACCTTGAAAGCGATGTCAAGGAAGGATCTATCAAGCTGACATTGTCGACCACCGTCGGGTCCATCACTGGTCCACTCTTCATTCACGCTGATCCTCTTAACACAACCGTAAACGGGTTCGCTAACCAGCAGACCGATAGCAAGAACACCCTCGGTGTAGATTTTGTCTCCGCCAAGAAAGTGACTGCCTATGCACTCAAACGGTCTACAGTGACTAGCCTTGGATTCATGGATGATTGGACCTTCGAAGCCAGTTCGGATGGTGTGCAATGGACTGTACTCGACACCAAGACATCTCAGGCCGCTGCTCATGCATCAGGGGAGACAATCGTCCATAGTCTTCCGGTCGACAAGGTCGGCGCCTATAAGTTCTATCGACTGGTGTCAACCAAACAGGTAGTCGGCAGCAGCGCAAGTAGGCACGTGACCATGCAGCATTTCCAGTTGCTGGGAGATCCTGCAGATGTACGGATCAACGCTGACCTTACGTCGCTGGTAAATATGCCTTATAACAACAACGTGGCCGATACTGAAGTGCCAGTGCTTCGGACCTCGGTCAGCGAATCTGAGGCTACTTTCCGGTTTACTGCTCCGGTGGTGGGTAGCGCCGACATCAAGATGGTGCAGTTGCGCCTGGCGGGTAAACGCGATCCCGGTACGGAAGAGCGTCTTGTTGTGCGCAGTGAAGTAGGCACCGTACAAGGCCCTGAACAAGACCTTCGCATGGACACCGATTTCCGCTTGGGACCAATCTTGGAAAACCTGGCGGTCAGTCACACCGGTGATGCCTGGACGGCAGATTCGGTTGGACAACTGAAACTCATCGTTAAATCCAAGACAGGGGAAGCCTGATCATGATCAAAGAAATTCTAGGGTTCGCTGACTTCCCGGCCGATACTCGCTACCCGACACTTGAGCTGCTGGGTAAAGGTATCGTTTCGGGATATAACCCAGGGGCCACCTCAGCGAATGTTAGTTGTGTACAATACAACAATCGACGCTGGTTGAGGATCTTTGGTGCGGCCACACCCTTTCTCCGTATGGATCTCAAAAATGTCGGGATCACCAACGACGAGGTCAGGACCCGTAAAATTTACGGTGGCTTTCGGTACGCTGTCACCAACAACCCCGCGTTTAACAATGCCCCTATCCTGTTCTTCTCTCGGGGGACATCATACACCCTGCTGACAGACTCGCAGCTGACGTCCAGGCAGGGTGAAGCCTACATCGAGTACATGATCGACATCCCCAACCTGACATTCAAAGTCTGGGTCGATGGGGTTATGCGTAACAGTGGACCACTCAACACTGCCGAAACGGCTTCGACGGACGAAGGGCACATGCGCTACGGACAGACTGCAGTTAGTCCAACGAATGCAATGCATCACTACAACGACTTCTACTGGCTGGTTGACACCTCCGATCTCGATGACACTCCGTCGTCGCGCCTGGGGCCCGTCAAGGTTGGTGCTGTCAAGGTCGATACCTCGGTCGTGCCTACTGATTGGGTCGTGCCAGAAGGGACCACACCGGAAACTGTACTGGACGCCACCACCCTCGGCCCTAACGGTGAAGTGTCTCCTGTCATTCGTACCTCACCGGCCGAGTCTGTGGCTTCGTTCAGCTTTGCCAAGCCAGACACTCCTTTCCCGATTCGGGCCGTCTCAATTGAGATGTATGGTTATCGGGATACCGGTACCGTACCTGTCATCGAGGCGCAGCTGCGTCAGGGTGAGGCAGTCTCGGCTAAGCAGACTCAGTCCCTTCACACCAATGTGCTGCGTGAGGGTGCTGACGCGAACCGCATCGGGTGTCTCAACAAGGACCTGAACAACCAGCCTTGGACGGTCGATTCCATCGATCAGCTTGAGGTCCTCATCAACTCCAAAACAGGAAGCTGAACACCATGACCGAGTCAGCTAACCTGCGAAGTGTTCGCATCCAGTACCTCTACGTAGATAAGAATGATACAGCACTACGGGATATCCGGGTCGATTACTTGGCAGTAGACAAGACCCCCGTCTCAGTACGTCGGGTCAATGCACAAATGCTGACCGTGTCTGAAGATCCTGCCAACGTACGGGACGCTCGTCTCCAGTACCTGGAGCGAACTCGGGACCCGGTGTCAGTTCGCCGAATCCTGAGTCAGGTCTTGATGGTTCAGAAAGACCCCCTTTACCTAAAGGGGATGCGTGCTCAGTACCTGACGCTAGAGAACACCCCACCTAACTTTACCATCGATGCGTGGCCGCGGTTGTTGGAGATCATCAACAACAACAACGGCACCAAGTTCAAACTCGGTGACGTGCTGCCAGGCCTACCTACACCCAACCTAAAGTTAGGTACGTGGAATACACAACTTGAAATCACAGCCCAACCATCGTCGGGTTACTCTGGCAAGGTTACAGTGTACTACGAGCGATACCCTATTGGGTTGTCGTTCCAGGACATTCATCCGGTCTTTGATTTCACAGGTGTTACAACCTCGCACGACCTGCTACCGCAGATCAATGCATTCTTCGGCCTCAAGCTGACACCGGTCGAAATAGTCGCCACCCCGATGATCCCTCAAGGCCCGAACATTACGAGCTTTGATCTGGTGGCATCTGAGAATGCTTGGTTCTACGTCCCTGGCAGTAAATTCCACTTCTCTGGATTGTCGGATCTGAAAACTGTTTACGCAGTGACTGATCTTTCTGGTTTTGATCTTCCGATGTAGCCAGCATAAAGGGAGGGCTTCGGCCCTCCCTGTTTTATGTCTGACGGCATAAAGCCACTGCACCCGAAGGTGCAGTGGCTCTAGACATTAGACTACGGGTTCAGCTACGTAGTCAAAGCCGCTCAGGTCGGTGGTGGCGTATACCTGGCTCATGCGCTCACGGCCGTCTACCGGCTCAACCAGAGTCACGATCAGGTCGCCCACGTAGGCGTGCGAGCCAGCTGCAGCGCGCAGGGTCAGCGGTGCAGTTTCACCGTCAACCATCTCGTCAACCCAAGTCGGCATGACAGTTTCGACGAAGTCTACGTCTTCGGCGATCAGACCCAGCTGAGCGACAACAGCTGCTTTGACGTCAGCCAGAGTCGATTCGGCAGTGGTCTGGAATTCGGAAACGGCAGCACCAACGGTGGCCAGCTCCAGACGGGTGTAACGCAGGGTCTGAGAACCCTTGAACTCGGTGCTACCTTCAACAGCAGATACGACGATCTGGGTGTTGCGGGTGTTGATGCCTTCCGGATCAACGAACTCAGACGGGGCACTGATGGCAACTTGTGCCAGAGTCAACGCACGGGCGTTGTCAGCGTTCATCAGGTCCAGAATATTCTGGATGGAACTCTTGAGGGGATCGATGATCATTCTGTGTCTCCAGACGCAGTGGGAAAGAGTGGAAATCACCCTTCCTCATAGTATAGGTTCACCGAAAAAACCATATATTATTCAAAAATAACAAGGGGGGCCGAGGCCCTCCCGTTATGTCTCTGGTAATACTTTCGAAAGGATCAGCGTCAACCCATTCAGGGTTTTGTTTGCCACTGCAACCCCTATTTCAACGTCACCATCGGGAGCAAAGTCCCACGGCACCCAGACCCCATCGATCTTGGAATAGCCGCTGACGACCTCTCTATACTGCCCGTCTAGCTTCACGAAGACCTGTGTACTACCAGGCCATACACCATCTTTGATTAGCATGCCAACTCCCCTCTATCAAGGCTTGACAACCAACCAGATGTCACCGTCGGTGCCCTGAAGGTTATCTGGCAGGGAAGTGCTAACATGAAGGTCACGCATGGCCATGGATTTGACAGTCGACAGTTTGGTCTTGTCTTCGGTGGTGTAATCTTCAGTGGACAGTTGCTTACCGTTGACCTTATCGACCTTACCTGTCAACAGGCTGTTGACCTTGGAGGTAAAGTTGGACAAGGACTGAATGACGTTGCTGATAGTGCTCACGTTTAAATTCCTTCTACAGATGGATAGATTGCGGGTGAGGCTGGGTCATACTTATACAGCAAGTATGCCAGAAAAGAAAAAAAGAAAGACTCATAAAATTAGCTAGGTATAGGGCGAATACCCTATACCTAGCCGTATGTTTACATGCTGTCTTTCATGACTTCGCCGAGGTCTTTCTCAACGATTTCATCTGAGTCATGATAACGCGATGACCTGCGTAAGCGATGGCAGCACCGATGACTGTACCTATCATAAAGTTTTTCATTTAGATGCTCTCCATTACTTCAGCGATTTTCTTGTTACGCGCAGGTGCAGTGATGGTCACAACTACGATGTAACCAACAACGATTCCAAGAAAGGTTTTCATGGGTGTATCTCCTACGATTGGGGTATGTGTAGAGCAGTCCTTGATGGATTACTCTGTGTACTCACCACTACAATGTATTGTTGAAATTATTTCGAATCGAATTTTAGAGTGACGACATAAAAGAGAGGATGACCCTCTCTGGTAATTGTCAGATATAAGATTGGTTTGGTCAGGATTAATTTACAGCAGTCAGCATAAAGACCTACTCCCCATCCTTCATTGGATGGGGAGTAGGTCTAACGGACTTATGCCGGCAGAGCCATTGCTGGGAACGCGTGCAGCACTGAATACACCTGTACCAATGTTACTCGCATCGAGTGCGGGGGAGATCGCCGATTAGGAGTGGTTCTCCCCCGATGACTTGCCCCTTCACGCTGATAGTTACTTTAGGATAGGTTCCTGCCGTGGCGATGGATGGTAAAGTCGCATCAATACTGACATTAGAATTGCCTGAGATACTTACAGAACCTATTATGTCCTTCTTGAGTGTCAATGTAAAGGGGTTAGTGAGTCGATCGGCACTTACCGACGCTGTTGTCTTATCTAACTTAGTATCAAGCTTCTCAGAGATACTGATAAACAACTCTGTAAACTATTGACTAGATCCAACTTGGATCTATTTTAGTGGCAGTGGTATGATTCCCAGCAGTGGTCGGCATTGCACTACCTTGTGCTGTCTGACTCATGCGATATATTCCGATTCGAGTCACTCGCTCAATTGTATTCGACGTTATCTGGGAGGAATCTGTAACTATTTTACCGAGATACATCATACCATCCGATTCAGGTAACTTCTCAAGACTTGTCCGATATCCCAATATTCCTTTATCAATACTCAGGTATATGTAGAATACTTTATTAGCAGGAGATACATCGATCGTGCTGAGCACTATGTCCTGAGCCGGAATTAATCCTAATGTACCTTGTAAATATGCCTGAATGACTTTAGTGAATCTTAATGTGAATCCGGTGGATGTTACACCCAATGGATCTGTACCCGTGTCTCCAAACTGACTCACTGGTAACTCTGACAGCGATACTGTTTCAGACAATGCATTATCGACATAAGCCTTAGAAACACCTCCGATAGAATTTAAGGTAACTCCATGTGGATTGTTCTTATTGGCTATGTGTGAATTGACTGTTGTCAATACAGATGTCTTAATGGATTCCTTAGATGTGCCATCCAATGTGGCTGTATTTACCGACTCAACTGCATGGGATGGCCTTGTCTTGACAAGATCATTTATGGCACTTGTGAACTCGCGCACTTTGGCGAGTAGTGTCAATAGCTGGCTCATGGTTCATTGTCCTTCGTTTACTTAATTAGGTCCAATTCGGATCAAGATGAACCACTCTGGAAGGAAGGCCGCTAGTAGTAGGTATCGATTGTCCCTTTGGAACAGATGATAATCGAAATCCTCCAAACTTAGTGAACTTGGTTATATTTATAGAATTGACTTTAGCGCTACCTGTTACTATTGTCCCAACGAACATGAGAACTGAAGTCTCTGCGACTTGAGTCGTATGGACCACGTAAGAAGCAGTGCCATTGACAATAGTGACATAGACAAAGAATGTAGAATCTGATGGATTCGTCTTTACCGTAGTCAGGTTTAAGATCATGGGGGCCAATGGGGCATATCTACCATTTATCAACAATGGGGTTACTTCTGCAAAATTGACCATCCATCCTGAAGACACGGCCGTTATTAAGGGGAGGTTCGTGTCCAGTGATCCAAAGCGACTCACTGGAATGATTGATTCAGAGACCCTGCGCTTAAGCATCACCTCCACTTCACCCTTAGTATAGCTCCCTAACTGTAACGCTGTCAGTCCATGGGGATTGTTCTTGTTATTCTCATGTGCTGTTACAGTAGGATCTATCTCGGCCTTGATCTGTGCTATCGTACTTCCACCTAAGGTCTGTGCATTCTGACTTGAGATGACGTGAGCAGCAGTCTCCTTAAGTCGGACTGCTACTTGATCGAAATATATCCTTATCCGATCAGTCAGCGCTGTTACTTTTGAGGTACTCATTTAAATCCTCTTGGGACTCTAGGTCCAATTAAGTTTGACGTTATCTGCAGGGTGTCCTGACGATGTAGGTATTCCAGATCCGATTGGAGTTGTAGACATCCGCACCGTGTCAATCCGATAAACCTTTTCAACGTCAATGCGCTCGATCTGAGTTGCGTTTGTGGTCACTGTACCAATCAACATTGTCGAGAATGTCTCTATCTTTTCTGTCAACGTAATAACGTACTGCGGCGCACCATCGATCATTTCTACGTAAACGTAAAACTTTTTATTGGTAGGTGTTGGGTGGATGTCTTTTAAATCAATGGTACGGATACCTAAGACATATGGCGATCCCATTATGAATACTGGTGTCGGGTCAGTAAAGTAAACCGACCACCCCTCAGACACATCCTGAGACGCAAGAACAATTGCTTCTGATTCAGGGGGTCTAACATACGCATCGAATTCTGCTTCGGTCTTAGCAAACGGGTAGATTATCGACTTAGTGTAAAGGTCACTTGACCATGAGTTTGAAAGGCACTGACAGAAGCCAAACGTCGGATGTACAAAGTAACCAATGTCCGTTAGTGGGATCGGGTTAAAATTAGAAAACCTAAAACTACTGGCTACAAATTCTTGAGTGGCCTTATTCCATTTAAATCGAACATTTACAAATGTACTATTTCCAATTGTAGAGTAGTTATGACACGCTGGCCCACCAATCAATACTGCCGTTGGGGTATCATAGAAACACCACGCACCCGTAGTGAGACAATGGAGTGCTGCCGCAGGTCCAAAGCCAGTAGAATTTCCACCATATGCAACAGGTGTATATGTTTTCCCTATACCAATGCTGGTAACCACATTACCTGACTTAACAAGTCCAGTCACTTTAGATAATACACAGTAGTTGGTCCGAGTGGTAGCATTGTGAATATAGGTCCAGAAGAATGGAGGGACTCCACTTGTCTGAGGTACAACCAATTGGCCGTATGCTGTCGTCCAAGTTCCGACCGTACCTGCAACAGATACAGCGACATTCCGGGCCGTAGTATTTAAAAGTGTACCGGAGACAGTCATTGGTGTTCCAGATACAGTCATATCTGAATTTAACTTCTGTCCTCGAGTCTCACTCACCCCGCTCACCGAAGTGAAATGGTAGCCAGACACATTCACCGAGCCGTTTACAACTTCGACTATCGGATTACTCCATGTATATAAATCGAGTCCCTTAGTGGATATATCTATCCGCTGTCTTGCGGGAGAGTACCCAGTCCGAGTTGGGTTACCATTGGCGCTCCGATATGTCCAATCGCGTGGACCTCCCTCTAACTTGACATTGACAACCGCCCTTGCCAATAAACCGTCAGATTCACGTCTACCGATAGCATGGAGTAATATGTTTTCACTATCAATGCAGATAGCGCCGCCAATACTCGACCCTAGTGGAGTGGGAAAGAGTGGATCATCACTTGCGGTTAATATACCTGTATTGTTACTTTGTTTTGAGAATTTTAATGTTTCAAACCGTGAGACAAAATTGGCAACGTTTGTTCTACGTATCGCGGCAGCATCTACCGTAGAACCGGAGAAAAAGTTAAACCAGACGCCATTCCGCGTCAAGATCTTATTGTCAAAGTAACCATTACCATTTGAATTAAATAGAACGTTATCGATGTCGCCTAAGAAGAAATCTCCGGAACGAGTAAAGCTTCTACCATCTTCAGATGCAATCAACTTGGCCTGATCGTTCAGACCGGGATCTACCACCGCTGTGCGTCTTACTGGATCGTAGACAACCGACATTGTGTTTGTAGCACCAGTTGAAGAAAATGAAGTTGCAAAATAACTTCTTGAACTGACTGCGATTCTAACAAGTCCCGCCTCATTTGCAGCCGCTGCAATGCCCACATTATCGCCGTGCTGTACGTTAACTGCGACTAAGGGACCTGCAACTAAAACCAATGGTTTAGTTGCAGCATCCGTACTACTTGCAGCTGAGGCCAATGCAATCTTATTACTGGTAATGGGTCCCGAGTAACTTTGCGTGGTGATCGACGGCACTAATGTCAACTGTGTCAGAGTCCCGTTTCGGATATCCGACACTAGACATGTTCTAACGTATACCGCAAACTCACTACCTAATCCACTACCCCCTGCAAAGGTAAAGAAGTATACCGTACCGTCTATAATGAGGTTGGCTGTTCGAGGGGAAGACCATCCCGATCCAAAACCCTCATTACCTTCGATGATACAACCTTCATGTAACTTCTCATCCATTGTACCGTTAGTCAGGGTTACAGACCAGCCATAGAACGTACCGTCTACTTCATTCTCCAGACGTGCTACAAATAACTCTTCAGAACTACAAACGATTGCAGAAAGTCGAACAGTTGAAGGTAAGAACGATGGACGATATTGCTTACCAGTACGTACTGGAGAAGTTAAACTGCCAATTTCAGCTTCGGGAATGTAACAGTAGAAAACACCACGTCTAGATCCATTAGTTCCGTTGCGCAACGCTACCAAGGTACCGTCTTCCTCCAACACCATCGCATACCCTTTATAGGTAGGGTCTGTACTTGCACCTTCAAAACTACCTGTGACGCCTAAAGGAAGATAGTTCTGAAGACCATAGTTTGAGATAGGTAGTATACCTGGCGGTATCATAGTCTTCAGTTTATTATCAAATTCGGTCTTGGTATATATATCGAGTTGCTCTGTAGTGACATCGTGTGGATCTGTGATCTGTGAAGTATGCGCGGTAACCTTTGAAGTCAGGACTGCATTAACTTGAGTCTTCGTCTTCCCCTCTAATTTCTCTGCATTGTCTGACTGCAAGGCATTTAATCTTGGCTGTGACGCAAGGTACTTAATCCTATTTGAAAGTATAACTAACTTACTACCGAGTTCTGTAAATTTGTCTGAAAGTGACATTGTCATTTCCCCAACAGTGAATAAGTTCATCTAGGAATATCTCTTTACGCTCACTGAGTTCCTCTTCGCAAGCAATGCCCTTACTTTCAAAGAGTGCCCATTCGTGATAGAGATCGAGGGTTTCATCTACTACAAAGAAGATAAAGTCAAATATTGCTACGTATGTATTCTTTTTCCATCATGTCTCTCCATTGAGGATATTGTCGATATGGGATCGAATACCGGTGAGCAAGGCAGTCATACTTTCTTTAAGCTGAGTCACAATGACCATAGTTGTGCATCTCTTGAAGGGTTGGGAAGAATCGGTACATATGCATATCCGTTATCTTTGAACGGATATGCGACATAGAGGAGTGGGGGATGACACACTCCTCCGCTCAGGATCATCTTGGCCGTGAACGGCTAAAGATAATATCCTCCAGCTTCGCTCTTTATAGTCTTTTTGAATTTATTCAGAGGATTAATTTACAGCAGTCAGCATAAAGACCTACTCCCCATCCTTCATTGGATGGGGAGTAGGTCTAACGGACTTATGCCGGCAGAGCCATGGCCTTACCAAGCAGGTAAGCATCCCAGGTCAGACCGCCATCACGAGTGGAGAATGCAATGACGTCACGACCAGCTGCTGAGAACTCAGGTGCTTTACCTTCGTTCCAGTAGACGTTCGGCCAGAAGGTGATGGCGTGTGCACCAGCGTTGGTCAGGTACAGTGCCATGGTGTAGACGCGATCGGCTTCAGGCACTCGCAGGAGGGAGAAGGTAGTCGGTGCAGTGATGGTTTTGTTGAAATGGTTACCCAGCCAGCAATCCAGAGCAGAGTCAGCACCCAGGTCAACCAGACGCTCGGTGACAGCAACACGCTGCTCGCCAGTTTCAGGAGAACTCATGGCACTGGTGTCTGCGGCAAGCTGAGTACTCAGCTCATCGATCAGGCGCTCGGTTTCAGCGATGCCGTGAGCATCACCGTCTTCGATGGCGGTTTTTACTTTACCGGTGTAGTTGTTAAGCGACGCTAACAACACTGTTGGATCAGACATATAGACCTCGATGTGTTAGAAATGAAGAACCCTGTCTTCATACGATAACTCAGGACTTAGGCAGGAAGGATGATTTACCCCCAACCCGAACCCCGATGTAGAAGATGCTGGCACGCCAGCGTGCGATACCCTCATCGCGCAATGCACGGTAGAAGACCTCATCAGCCTCATCGCGAGTGAGGTAACGGGCAGTACCGTCAGGACGGATGATGGGGTTGCCACTGTAAAGCCAATCGTGCAGCGTCGCGGACTGATCCCCATAATCAGCCAGCAATGCATACACAGGGAAGAGAACGACGTTGCGCAGGCTTTTAAGGCTTGCGTAGTCGGTCCTGAACCCCTTCTTAACCACAATGGGGCCATAGACCTCATCGTAATACGTGAAGTCATCCAGCATCTCATAGAGACGCCGCCCCAGTTGACGAGTGTCAAAGTGGGAGAACTTCCCGATCCCTAGGGTATCGGTGTATTGTGGAAATGTTAGCTGCACGGTGACTCCTTACGTGATGCTATATTCCTGAGTCTTCCAGACGCCGGGTTCTGGACGCATTGCAACCGCCCCTGTTGCTAGGTTAACCAGTGCGCACGTCCAATACGACGGTGTGTTCGCAGGTGTATTGGTGTTAGAGACCTTGACTGCATAGTATCGACTCTCAGGGATGGTGATGTCCACCGTGCCTTGAGTGGAGATAGTCGCTTTCTGCACCCCATCCATGAATAGATCGAAGATGTCATCGGCCTGTGCAAATACCCGATAGGTCCCTGCCTCGAAGTACAGGTTAGCGTAGTAATCCAACTTGAAGTTACCGGGTACAGATTCCGACCCATACACCGGCGAAAAGAGCAAATGACCAAAATCAATCACTGTCCCTGTAACGGGGTTTAACGGCTGCCAGAACGAATATGGCCCAGTGGCAGACCATGGACGAGCAGACGCCGTATACGGCCTCGTAGCGGCGTTGGGGAGGACCTGTGCTGCTAGTCCCTTGTCGGCGAAGTAATCGCCGATCAATTTCATGTTGATTGGGATGTTGGCTGAATGTTTAAGGCCCAACCAAGGCACTCCTGACGCAATTTCGTCGATCATCCGACCGACCCGCCTGATGTCCGTCAAGTCAGGCAGATACGCGCGCAGCGTTTTCATGATGTCCGCGTAATACACCTTGTCCGATATCACTGGGGCAAACCGCTTGATCTTGATGGTACTGGTCATGGTGAAGGGCGTACTGAGTACCACTTTGAACTCATCGTTGTTCTTCACCATCACAGGACCAAGTCCCGCGCCATCCCAGGTCTGAGTCACAGGCTGACCGGGTACATAAGCCACTGTCCCGACCCGGACCCCATTTTTGTAAACGATACCTGACCCGTTGACATCCATCGTCCCAACAAAGTCGACGTTAATCAGACTCTGGTTCCTAATGCCCACATCGAGCACCTGACCGTTGTCCCTGACGTTCTGCCCGTCGGTGAAGGAGATCTTGAAGGACACCACGTTATAGGTGATCCGGTAGGTCTCAATCTCACCCGAGTTCAGAATGGCGGCCACTTGGATCGTCGTGGTCCCTTTCGGCACGGTAAAGGGCTGGACTTGCGCAGGAGTCACCGAGGTGAACGATGCCACTTGGACACGAGATTCTGATCCTCCCGCACTGATGCTTTCGGCGTCTGTCATGCCGTTATAAAGCGGGTGGTCTCCATAGGTTGCCCGCAAGAATCCGACGTTCACAGGCGTCCGGTTGTAGTCACCAGAGAAGTAGGCCCCGAACCTTACGATCAGCTTGTTCGCTGTGGCGAAGAACGATGAGAGTGTGACGGGGTGCGCTTGAGCGATGTTGTTGATCAGTTGTCCGTGATCGGTGATCACAATCAAGCCGTTACCGTTTTCACGGTAGGTCATCATGGCCTGCACAGCTGCATCAGTGATCAGAGCTGTCACGGTAGAGACAGATGACATCAGCAGAACACACGCATACTGCTCAAGTTCAGTCAAGGTGGGGTTGAGCGATCCACCGTAATCGCTGACGTCCTTGAATGTCGGAGTGAAACCCACTGCTGCACACAAGCGCGTGAAACTTGTGTTAAAGCCCGAGGCAACTGTACTTTTGACCGCGTAGCTGCCGGTGGCAATAGCATCGCCGAGGATCAGGATCTTTCGATTGCCGGCAGTGACCTTCTTCGGGTTAGCAGTCCAGAGGATTGCGTTGTACAGGTACTTATACGACGCTGTAAGCTGTGAACGAGGGTCGTAGAGCGTCTTTGACAGGTTGGTGTAACCCGATGCCCCAGTCTCAGCTGACGTGCTCTCAGGGAGGTCTATGGTGTCTTTAAACAGGACGGCCTTAATGTTACCATTGGCATCCAGAATATAGACGTCACGGAAGCGGGTGTAGTAATCACCTGCCAC